>Ga0209508_1000041_pt1:40000-161824 | contig 161824 bp, 162 predicted proteins | sample AD_UKC129_MetaG_FD_184427 | JGI IMG/M metagenome (GOLD analysis project Ga0209508, IMG submission 184427) | Active sludge microbial communities of municipal wastewater-treating anaerobic digesters from Canada - AD_UKC129_MetaG (SPAdes) (version 2) | ecosystem: Engineered >...
GCGATAAGACAGGTGAGAATCCTGTTCGCCGCAAGCCTAAGGTTTCCTGAGGAAGGCTCGTCCGCTCAGGGTAAGCCGGGACCTAAGCCGAGGCCGGCTGGCGTAGGCGATGGGGAACTGGTTGACATTCCAGTGCCACCTGGCGCCGCTATGAGCGATGGGGTGACGCAGGAGGGTAGGCGCAGCGCACCGTTGGTTGAGTGCGTCCAAGCGTGTAGGGAGGGCTTTCAGGCAAATCCGGGAGCCCGTTAATCCTGAGGCGCGATGGGGAGCGAAATTTTAAGTAGCGAACTGGCTGATCCCATACTGCCGAGAAAAGCCTCTAGCCAGGCGTCTGGGTGCCCGTACCGGAAACCGACACAGGTAGGCGAGGAGAGTATCCTAAGGCGCGCGGGAGAACCCTCGTTAAGGAACTCGGCAAATTGACCCCGTAACTTTGGGATAAGGGGTGCCCTGTTAGGGTGAAGGGCTTTGCGCCTGGAGCCCGAGGGGGTTGCAGTGAATAGGCCCAAGCGACTGTTTACCAAAAACACAGGTCTCTGCGAAGTCGAAAGACGACGTATAGGGGCTGACGCCTGCCCGGTGCTGGAAGGTTAAGAGGAAGAGTTATCTGGTCCTTTTGGGTTGGAGAAGCTCTGAATCTAAGCCCCAGTAAACGGCGGCCGTAACTATAACGGTCCTAAGGTAGCGAAATTCCTTGTCGGGTAAGTTCCGACCCGCACGAAAGGCGTAACGACTTGGGCGCTGTCTCGACGAGGGGCCCGGTGAAATTGTAGTACCGGTAAAGATGCCGGTTACCCACGACAAGACGGAAAGACCCCGTGGAGCTTTACTGTAGCCTGATATTGGACTTTGGTGTTGGATGTACAGGATAGGTGGGAGACGTAGAATCCGGGGCGCCAGCCTCGGTGGAGTCGTCCTTGGGATACCACCCTTTCAGCATTGGAGTTCTAACCTTGGGCCGTGAACCGGTCTGGGGACAGTGTCAGGTGGGCAGTTTGACTGGGGCGGTCGCCTCCTAAAGGGTAACGGAGGCGCCCAAAGGTTTCCTCAGCGCGGACGGGAATCGCGCGTAGAGTGTAAAGGCATAAGGGAGCTTGACTGCGAGAGAGACGTCTCGAGCAGGGTCGAAAGACGGGCTTAGTGATCCGGCGGTTCTGTGTGGAAAGGCCGTCGCTCAACGGATAAAAGCTACCCCGGGGATAACAGGCTTATCTCCCCCAAGAGTCCACATCGACGGGGAGGTTTGGCACCTCGATGTCGGCTCATCGCATCCTGGAGCTGAAGCGGGTTCCAAGGGTTGGGCTGTTCGCCCATTAAAGCGGTACGTGAGCTGGGTTCAGAACGTCGTGAGACAGTTCGGTCCCTATCTGTCGTGGGCGTAGGAAACTTGAGAGGGGCTGCCCCTAGTACGAGAGGACCGGGGTGGACGGACCGATGGTGTACCAGTTGTTCCGCCAGGGGCACAGCTGGGTAGCTATGTCCGGAAGGGATAAGCGCTGAAAGCATCTAAGCGCGAAGCCTGCCTCAAGATAAGGTTTCCCACTCTGATGAAGAGGTAAGACCCCAGGAAGATGACCTGGTTGATAGGCCGGGAGTGTAAGGGCAGCAATGTCTTTAGCGGACCGGTACTAATCGGTCGAGGACTTGACCTGAAATCACAAGTCCACTATGCAGCTTTGAGAGAACTGGCCAAAAATTTTCTGGTGGGTATAGCGGAGGGGCCACACCCGTTCCCATCCCGAACACGGCCGTTAAGCCCTCCAGCGCCGATGGTACTCGGGGCGAAAGCCCCCGGGAGAGTAGGTCCCCACCAGGAAAATAATTTAAAACGAAGGGGGACAGACCTTTAACAAGGTCTGTCCCCCTTTGCTTTCTCGGCAGAGGCCTGCAGGCTCACTCCTTTTTTGATTTGGAGACAGACCCTTCTGGCCAAATTGGTCCCCGGTTATTGCCTTGGCCGGCAAGATCCGCCCCCTGCGGCGTCTTCGCAAAACCTAAGCCGCCCCCCCGTTTGTCTTTAGGCAAGCCGGCCCAGTATCACTTTATCGATCTCCACGATAACTTCCGGGCTGCCGGGGGACCGGGTAAACTGCACCCTGGCCATTGCCGCCCCCGGGGGAGCAGGTTCGGTAATGCCGGTATAGACCAGCCACTGGGCTCTCAGGGAGGTGCTGGGAACAACCAGGCTAAGCCCCGGCCCTATCTCCCGGCCGGCGCTGTCGAGCCAATGGACCTCGGCCAGGGTGTTGCCCGAAAGATCAACCCCTATGGAGCTGGAGCGGTAGCCGAAGTTCAACAGGTAGCAGCAGCCGGCTCCGGAAGGGATCTGGATATCCTGGTAGAGCAGGCCGCCGGCAGCATCGATTCTGGCCACCGCTCTTCCCTCAAAGGCTTCCCCGGTAATGGCGGCGCCGGCATTAACAGCAGTCCAGTGGGCCAGGCCGTTTTCAAAGCTGGGATTTTGAAGCAGGTTTGCCGATCCGGCCCCGATGAAGATTACTTTATCAAGAAATATATCCGTTTGCTTTTCAATTGTATCGGTAAAGATAATCCGGGCGGCCGCCGCTCCTGCGGGTGCCGGCGGCGTTAAATCCAGGTAGGTCAGGTAGTTGTTGTTTTGGGCGACAAAAGTTTCGCCGGAGACAAACAGGTCGATGCCGGGCGGTCCAATTTGGCTGCCCGCCTGGTCCAGCCAGATTACTTGAACGGACAAGTCAGTTTGGCCGCCGGAGGCGGCGAAACTTAGCAGGAAAGGTGTACGGGGAGGCAGGTTGCTTAACGGTATGTCCTGGTATAAAGTCCCGTTGTCGGTGGCATGCAGCTGGGCGGCGCCTTCATAGGGAACGGTGAAATCGGGCACGAAAGAGACTGAGGACCAGTTGGCAAGGCCCAGCTCGAAACCGGGATTCTGGACTAGATTGGGGGTCCCGGCCCGGGCCAGGAGGACCTGGTCCAGGTTCACCGGATCCGGAAGGGCTCCGGACCCTTTGCTGAATTGCAGCCTGGCCCAGGCGGTGCCCAGGGGCGGCCTGTCGGTTACGGCGAAGTAGGTTATCCGGGAGGCGTTGCTAATCCTGTTTTCCGGAACAAACAGGCGGAGGCCGGCGGCCAGCGGCCGGCGGCGGCTGTTCAGCCACAAAATCTCGGCCACCAGGCTGCCGTTGTTAATTCTCTTTTCGGGGGCGAAAACGTTAAAGCTTAGAAACAGGGGATGACAGCACCTGTTTAAGGGTATGTCTCGAAACAGGACGGCCGCCCCCGGACCCAGGTTGGCCTCCTGGGTCCCTTCAAAAGGATTGCCGCTGCCGATGCTGGCGTTGCTGGAGGACCAGCCGGCCAAGCCGGCTTCAAAACTGGGGTTGGGGAGAAGATTTATACAATCGGGTTCCGGCACCGGGAGGGACGCAGCGGGGGCATAGAGGCAGCCGGGATTGCTGGTGGCACACCCATGAGAGGCCGGCTTGAACGCCTTGCCACGAAATTTTCCAGCCATAAACGTATCAACTGCCTTTTTATAGAGTTCGATATATCAGTACGATATTCATTCCCCGCCCGTTTTGACACCGGTAATTGGTGTTTCCGGCTGCTGCCGCGGAGGGACTTCTCGTTGTCATCGGCTTGGAATCGGCCATGTCATAGGGATAAAGGCTTTTCCAGTGGAGCCTTTTTCCAGGCTGCAAAAACCTACCTCATGCCCCCTGAATCAATTTGGGGATTTAAACGGACTTTTTGCCGGAAAAGATAAAGCAAAGGGCACGGTTTGCCGTGCCCTTGAATTATAGCTTCATTCACAACGGGGTCAGACCGGCTTGTGCGCCCTGTTTTTAGGGGATCTCCCGCCCGGTTTCCTTGAGCAGCTGGACATAAAGCAGCAGCTCCTCCCGGGTTTTCAGATCGAGCTTCATGTAAATCCGCTTGCTGTGGGTCTTGATGGTGTTTATGCTGCGGTATAATTTTTGGGCGATCTCCTGGGCCGTATAGCCCTGGCAATAAAGGGAAAAGACGCTGTATTCTGCCGGCGACAACTCCTTGGTCTTCTCCAGGAATTGGTCCAGGGCCTGAAAGGAGATGTTTTCCTCCCTGGCCTTCTCGGAGAGCTCCCGGTTATGCAAGGCCAGGTAATCAATTAAGTTATCGAACTCCGGGATTTTAGTTTTCGGGGCTGTGCTGTAATCGCTGGATTTGATAATTGCCAAGCTCTCGGCTATCGGTTTCAAAAATAATTTCCGGCCCAGGAGCAGGGAGAGCAGTATGCCCCCGATGGCCAGGACCACCAGGGAGGAGAACAAGAGGAGATTAAGGCGCGTTATGGGGCCCATGATATCTTCCTGGGGAACCATCGCCGCCACCATCCATTGCTCCTCAGCAAAAACGGCATCGGCGGGATAAAGGGGCAGGACTGTATGCATGCCAAGATAGGAATGGCTCTCTCCTTGCCGGTAAAGGTAAAACTGCTGCCGGGTGGGGGATATCACCAGGACGCCCCCTTTTTCCGCCGCTACCCTGGCGGCATAGCCTCCGGCTACCAGCGATTCTTGAAGGGGGATACCTTCTTCCCGGAGCGGCGCCAGGAGGAAGAAGAGGCGCTGGTAGGTGCTGCTGCCGGGAAGGTGGGACAATTTAAAGAGCATGGCACTTATTTCCAGGCCGCATACACCGAAAACATTTCCCCGGGCATCAATCAGGGGGACGGTGCAAAGCATGACCTCTTCGCTGGTACCGGGCAGCAGCAGGGGTTCGCTCCAGTAGTACAGCCGCGACAGGGAAAGTTCCGGGTTGGCGCCGGCTGCCGCCAGCAGGCGGTGGTAATAGGGAGCATCGCTTACATCAAATTCCAACCTCCACTGGGCATGAAGGGCGTAGGAGCGCCGGCGGGCGATGGCGGGGGAGCCGCGCAGGACGGTGATATTGGGAGTTGACGAGCTGACAACATTCGGCTCCATGTTCTTAAGATATAATCCGGCCCTGGAATTGACGGCCTGAGCATGGGAGGGGTTGACGGTGGCCTCCAGGATGAAGAAGGCGCCGCTGCTTTTGGCTACCTGGAGAGCGAAAAGGAGCTTGTCGTATTCGCCGCCGATAATTTCTTCCAGAAGCTCCGGATGCTCATCCAGGTTTGATGTAGACAAGTTGATGCTGTCAGCCTTCTCGGCAATGCTTTGGGACAGGTTCCGGGCCAGGCTTATTGCCTGCCAGGCAATGTGGCCGTACTGCTCGGCAATATCCCTTGCCGCGAGGGTAAGTTCACTTTTGACGGCATCTTCGCTTTGCCGCAAGCCGGCGGTAAAAGTCCCGCTGCTCAGCAGCACTGCCGCCACGACGAGGATAATGGTGGAGACCAGTACCGCCAGGAAAAGGGAAAACCTCAGGCTAAGGGAGATGCCCCTCTCCCCGGCCTTTTTAAGCTTCGGCATGGCGTATCCTCTCTTTTTTCCTCTCTATGGAAAAGCTGCTTCTTGTTCTTATTGGAATTCGGCGACAAAATTCCGCCAGACCTGGTCGGCTACGGCTTCATATATATCCTGAGGAGTGCCCGCAGACAACCGTTCCAGGTACGATTCCCTAGCCCGCTGGGCAGCTTCCTTAAAGCAGTTTTCATACTTCTCCTGCAGTTGGTCAACTCCTTCAAATAGCGGCGTCACGTAAAAGGTGTACTCTTTCTGCATTGTCTGGCAGGTTTGGAGGAGCGCCTTAATGTTTTCATGGTCAACGGTTTTAATCTCCCGGGACATGATCTCGCCAAAGGCTTCCTTGGTGACGGGGAGGTAGCCAGTGGAAGAGACGAAGCGCAAGTTATTTTCGGGAGCGGTAAACCACTTCAGGAAAATGGCGGCCAGGCGCTCCCTCTCCGGGGTGGAGCGGAAAACGCACATGCCCGCACCCCGCTGAAGGGCTACTTTTTCTCCTCCTTCGAACACCGGGTAAGGCAAGATGGCCAGCTCCAACGGTTCGGAGCTGTTATCCGGGTAGGTAACGGTCTGGGGGTAAAAAAGCACCCCGGCAGTGGAACCGGTAGCACAGATAATCTCGCCGGTTTTGAAGAGGTCCGCGGCATAGCCGTTGTAGATTGCTGCCTGCTCCAAAACAGCCGGTTTAAAGTAAGCTTGCCAGACCTGGGCATGTTCCGGTGAGGTCGTGTTGACTTTACCATCATCGATAAGTTCCACTCCCAGTTGCCGGGTCCCAACCAGGGCGAAATTAAACAGCGAATCGGACATGAAGAAAGTCTTGCCGTTGCCTGTTGGCTGGGGCCCCTGGGGATCGATCCAGTCATGGTAAAGCGCTGCGATCCTGCTTATTCCCTCGAAAGTTTGTAAATCTTCGATTTTTGCTCCTGTTTCCGCAGCGAAGCGGTCAAATATGGTTTTGTTTAGAAATAAAACCTCCGTGGATTTGGCCGTGGGGAAAACATACAGGTTTCCATTAAGGCGCCCTTCATCTAGGAATTGGGGGATATAAGCCGCCAGCTCTTCAGGGGTGAAAAACTGCTCCAGGTCCGCCAGCAGCCCTTTTTCAGCTAAGAGAAGGGCAGTTTTGGGATAAGCAATGGTAATATCGGGAAGATGGGGCGCTCCCGGTTCGCCATGAGCGGCCATAAGCAGCTTATCGTGAATGGCAGCTGAGCCGGATATGGAGGTAACATTAATGATGATTCCTTCGGAGAGGCCCACCGTTTCATTAAACTCGTCGATGAGCTCATCCATGGTTTCTTTCAACTGGCCGCCGTAGTTATGCCAGAGAGTCAGTATGGTCGGCTCCTGGCTCCGTTTTGCACATCCGGTGGGCAATGCCAGGAACAGCCCTAAGGTCAAAACCAAAAACAAAGGGCGAAAATTTATCACCACCTGGCACTCTCCCCCTCATTATATATTCATGTATTCCAGCATATTCTTAGCCATCTTTTTCTTGCGGATCCCATAATCTGACTAAAATTATCTGATAAAAATTTGACCTTACGCGGAAAAAACACTAGAACTTACTGCATGAAGGGATCGGAAAAACTTATTAAGTTCCTCCCACTCTTTTCCTCCAGGTTATGTGAAACCTTCAAGGTGTTCTGATTACTGATTAAATACTTTTTACCTCCTGGTTTGGTAGCGGAAGCCGCTTACGGAATAATTCGTAAGCGGGAGCCGGAATCCTTCTTTGCTTTAGAAGTTGGCCGCTGTTAAAGTATGGATAAAGCGCCTTGTTTATTATAGACTTTCGCCGGCTTGTAATTAGCGAAGCTCCTGCAGCTTGCGGCTAATTACCAGGAATTCGCGATTTATCCGCTCTCGCTCTTCCAGGGCTTCAGGGCTGCTGTTCCGGGCCAGCTCGTCTAGCCTGCCGGAAAGGTAGGCGAGGCGGTTTTCCAGGACCAGCACATCGTCGGTGGCCCCGGATTTAGAGCGTTGCCTGCTCTCCACAAATTCACCGTATGAACCGGGGTAGTTGAGCAGCTTTCCATGCTCCAGGGCCAGAACCCTGTCCGACAGGCGGTGTAAGAAATAACGGTCATGGCTGACGGCCAGGATTGTACCGGTAAAGCTGTCCAGCGCTGCTTCTACAGCCTCCCGCGATTCGATATCCAGGTGGTTGGTGGGCTCGTCCAGGAGCAGCAGGTTGGCCCCGCCGGCCAGCAGGGTGGCAAAAGCAAGGCGTTTTTTTTCACCTCCGGAAAGGGTGGCTATTTTCTGGTAGACCTGGTCTCCTCGGAAAAGAAGGGCGCCCAGAAGTTGCCGCGCCGCCCCCTGGTCTGTCTCGCCGGCCTTGATCACCGCCTCCAGGGGAGAAAGTTCCCTGTCCAGGTCCGGTTCATCCTGCCCCAGATACCCCGCTTGTACCGCGGGAGCCATGGTGATCCTACCCTGAACCGGTTCCAGCTCGCCGCGAATCAGGCGCAGCAGGGTTGTTTTGCCGGCCCCGTTAGGCCCGATCAGGACCGCTGCTTCTCCAGCAAAGATAGTGAAAGAGGCGTTTTCCCATAAAACCTTGTCGCCGAAGGCATAACCCAGTTCTTCGGCGTGAATTATCCGGGTGCCGGTTTTTGCTCCGGCGGGGAGCTCCAGGCGCAGGCGGCGGTGCTCCCAAGGCTTTTCCGGAGCCTGTGCCTCCAGTCGCTCCAGCCGTCTCTGAAGTGATTTGACAACCCGGTCGGCCCTTTTGGCCCGGGCGGCCAGGTACGGGGTACGGGAAGATGATGCTGCAGCGGCTTGACGGGCCCACTGTTTCTTGCGGTTGACAGCGGAGAGAATCTTTTTCCTTTGGCGTTGATATTCATGGTAAGCGTTCCAGCGGGCTCGGTTTTCTACTTCCTTGATGCGGGCAAAATCGGAGTAGCAGCCTGGAAAGGAGCGCAGCAAGCCCCGATCCAGTTCCAGAATACGTCCGACAGTCTGGTCCAGGAGATAACGGTCGTGGGAAACGATCAGTACTGCTCCGCTATATTCACGCAGGTGCTGTTCCAGCCAGGCCAACCCCTGGTTGTCCAGGTGGTTAGCCGGTTCATCCAGGAGCAGGAGCCTGCTGCTTCGCCCCAGCACGCAGCCCAGGCAAAGGCGGCTTCTTTCGCCTCCGCTGAGGGCTGCCACGGGTTTGTTATAGTCGCTCCGGGTGAAACCCAGTTCTGATAGCAGCTTGAAAACCGACGTTTCCCCAGGTTCGGAGACCCCAGGCGGCCAGCGGGTGGCCAAAGCCCCTACTGTCAAACCCTCAGGGATCCGGAGCTCCTGGGGCAAGTAGCCAACCTGTTCCGGCGGCAGGTGAAGCTTTACCACGCCTTCCGTAGGCTTTTCCCGTCCGGCAATAATCTTGAGTAGAGTGCTCTTGCCGGCGCCGTTTCCACCGATAAGGCCGATTTTTTCTCCCGCTGCCACCTGCAGGTTAAGATCTTTGAAGATACAGCGGCCGTTATATTCCCGGGCCAGCCGGTTTATTTCCAACAGGATTGTCATCATGTTCACCTCGATAAAAATAATAAAGCAAGGGTACGTCCACCCTTGCTGGCGGCGCTGCCGCTTCCGCGGGCACGGTATCCTAAAAGAAGATTACCCTGTTTTACCCGGTGATGATGAACATGATTTTCTCCTGTTCATTAGGTCTAAACTTGCTTTCATTATAACGAAATTATCGTTGCAACACAAGGCACGCCTCTTCATTCAGGCAATTAGGGCGCCCCCGGCCTTTCAACAGCAGGATCCCTTTTAACGGTTTAGAAAGGCAATTACGTCTGCAACCGTTTCCTGGGGGATCTCCTCCATGGGTACATGCCCGGCCCCTTCGTAGATTTTTAAATCGCTGCCCGGTATGTTCTGATGGAACAGGTGGGCATGCTCCACCGGGATCCATCTGTCCTTGTCCCCCCAGATAATCAGGGTCGGCACCTCAATGGAAGCGAGAGCCTCCTGGACGTCGGCAACGGAGAGGGAGGCGGCAAGATTGCCGAAGGAGGTAAGGACATCCCGGTTTCCTTCCCGCCGCAGGAGGCGGTAATAACGGGTAATGGTATCCGCCTCCAGCCGGCCAGGGTCGCCGTAGACCTGCCTTGCAAAAACCGAGACCAGGTAGCGGGGGGTGCAGTAGCGCACCAGGGGTTTCAACACGGGGGAGCCGGCCAGCTTGAAGAGGTTTAAATTGTCATCGGCGGTGAGGAAGCCGGCGGCATCAAGCAGGACAATTTTATCGACTCGTTCCGGGTAGCGGGCGGCAAAAAGCCAGGTGATCCCGCCGCCCATGGAGTTGCCGGCCATGGTGACGCGCTCCAGGCCGAGGGCGTCCAAAAACTTGGCCATGAATTCAACGTAATAGTCGAGGTTGATTTGCGGCTCTGTTCCGGGGCCGGTGAGGCCAAAGCCGGGCAGGTCCAGGCGAATAACCCTGCGTTCACGCTGCAGCTCCGCGGTCCAGCCGTCCCAGGTGTGCAGGGAAGAGAGGACGCCGTGCAGCAGGACCACCGGCTCACCGGAGCCTTCGTCCCGGTAATGCACCTTCAGACCGTCAATCTCTACAAAGCGGGAGTTCTCCCCGGCGTACTCCTCCAGAAGCTTCTCCACGGGGATATCGGGGCGCCAGTGGAAGGCCAACAGCAGCGCCAGCCCGGCCAGGACGGCAACGACTACTGTTAGGGCACGCCTTTTTCCCATAGCCAAGAGCCTCCTGTAAATTTATTGAAATGGACAATAGTATATTTTGCCGCCCTGGCAATCTTTCCCTGCACCGGCTAATAAATAATAAGAAAGTTTTTATCCACATTTCTTAATATCAGCATCTCATCCTTATATAAGAAAAACAGGCAATTAAAGATGACCCTCCTGTCCATGCTGTTTTTTGGTTGGGAGCAAAAACCAGGGGGCGCCGGAGGGCGCCCCCTGGATGGCAAGAGCTTGAACTATTCGATCTATTTAAAAGATGAAGTGAGTCAAGGCAATCAAGGCGAGGATATAGACCAGCCAGTGAACTTCCCTGCCTTTTCCGGCGATCAGCTTGACCAGCGGATAAGCAATGAAGCCGAAAGCAATACCGTCGGCGATGCTGTAGGCCAGGGGCATGATGATCATGGTCAGGAAAGCGGGGAAGGCCTCGGTGAAGTCGTTGAAATCAATTTCCATCACGGCGCCGATCATGAGAACCCCGACGATTACCAGGGCCGGAGCGGTGGCTTCGGACGGAACCAGACCGGCCAGGGGGGCGATGAAGAGAGTAAGCAGGAAGAGCACGCCCGTTACAACGGAGGTCAGGCCGGTGCGTCCCCCTTCGGAGATGCCGGCGGTGCTTTCAACGTATGTGGTCACCGTGCTGGTTCCCAGCAGCGCCCCGCCCATGGTGCCGATGGCGTCCACCGTCATGGCCTGGCTTACCTTGGGCAGCCTCCCCTTTTCATCCAGGAAGCCGGCACGCGCCCCGGTGCCGATGAGGGTGCCCATGGTATCAAAGACGTCGACAAAGAAGAAGGAAAAGATCACAAAGAAGGGGATGGATAGGGCAGACTTGATATCCAGTTTCAGCAGGATTGGGGTCAGGGGGGCAGGCATGCCAAAGATATCGCCCAGGCCGCTGGGAGGAGTTTGGATGCCCATGAAGAAGCTGATAATCGTCGTTAGCAAAATTCCGATCAGGATCGCGCCGCGCACCTTGCGGGCCATAAGCACGGCGGTAATGACAATGCCGATTATCGCCAGCAGGGGTCCCGGTTCGCTCAGGTTGCCCAGAGTAATTTGGGTAGCTTCATCGGAGACAATAATCCCCCCGCTTTGCAGGCCGATATAAGCGATGAAAAGACCAATCCCGGCGGCTACTGCCCGTTTTAAAGTCGTCGGTATGGCGTTGTCGATAAGCCGCAAGATGCCGGTTACGGACAGGATTAAGAAGATCACCCCGGAAAGAAAAACGGCGCCCAGGGCGGTCTGCCAGCCATACTGGGCGGCTACCACAAAGGAGAAAAAGGCATTTAAACCCATGCCGCTGGCCAGGGCAAAGGGATAGTTGGTGACCAGACCCATAAGAATGGTGGTAACGGCGGCGGCAATGATGGTGGCTGTCATCACGGCGCCGAAATCCATTCCCGCACCGAGTTCATCGCTAAGGAGCATGGGGTTGACAAAAATAATGTAGGCCATGGTCATAAAGGTGGTAACCCCGGCAATAATCTCGGTACGCACATTGGTATTGTGTTCCTTTAGCTTGAAAAGCTTTTCCATCTCGTCTATTGCCTCCTCCAATCGTGATAGTGCTCTGGTGCCGGTGTCAACAGGTTCTTTCTGCTGCTCTCTGAGATCACCTCCTCAAATGTTTTAGGCCAGGCAGGCCGGCGAGTAAAAAGGAAGCGCCCGGGCATTTATTCCTTTGCTCAGGGCCGGCGGGAAGCCGCTGCCGCCCCGTTTCTCCGGGCACCTGTCCTCTTTGCCCCGCCTGGAAGCGATGGGAAAAAATGATCCCTTTTCTAGATTCGGCAGAACCCCGGCAACGCTTTCCCCGCTTTGAAGATCCCTTTTAGAAGCGGCAAGCTTCTGGTGCCATGGGGCAGGGGGCCTCACGCCCTTTTTGCTCGCCTTTCTTGAGGTGCCGTAAGGTGCCGTAAAATAATATGCCGACTTATAGTTAAGATGGCCGGAATCATCAACAAAGATGCTTTCCCTGCAGCGAGTATAGCAATGACTGGCTATAAGTGTCAATGACCCGGCATCTCGGCGCCGCTTCGGGCAACCCAAACTGGAACTCTCCCGGGGGCGGCTGCGGAAGGGGCTGTTATATCCTGCCTTCGTAAGATGCACTCCCGGGGACTTTAACCTCGTATTGGCCTAATACAGGCTGCTTTATCCTGCTTTCGTGAAATGGGCTCAAATTCCTGCCGGGGAGTTGAATAAAGCAAAGGCCTTTTTCGATACTTTATCTCCAGGGGGCGGGGCGGCGGTTTCTATTTTTATTTTCCGGGCAAGGATAATTGAACTTAAAGCCCGGGACAACGTAGGTTGGCGTCAAGATTTAGATTTAAGGGCAGGCATTATGCGGAAAGGGGAATCCCTCCAGGGGACTGCGCATTTTGAAAAGGTTTTAGACAGGTCTCAAAACCGCCGACCGGCGCTGCGGAGAGCCATAAGAAGCCTTTCGCCAGCGAGGAGCACCGTATTGGTTAACTGGTAATAGATGAACCAGCTGCCGCCCTGCTGCTTGGCGCCGGCTTTGTTCCTCCGGATGCCGCAGGATCATATTGTTTTGTTCAAAGGTGATCCAAAGCCACCGTCCCCATGGTTTGCAGGCGTTGGCGGAAGGCTCGTTTTGCTGTAAAATGAATTTAAGTTAAAATGCGGTCCTGGGACCGGGGGAGAGCAGTTCCGTGAAGGAGATCCTATGTTTCCAGGAATAGCCTTTTCCCATACCCCGGAAACAGGAATCGGGCCGCCGGCAGTAGAAGAAAATATTAATTTGAATGCAAATATTAATAAGGAGGAATTCAAATTGATGGCCGGCCCGCCCTCCCGGGGCAAAATATCAACCATGATAGGCATTTTAATGCTGGGGGCCTGGGTTATTCCCCTGCTGGGGGTACCCGTGGGGGCCGTGGGGTTGGCGCACGGCTTGAGGGCTTACCGAAAGGGAGAGCGGGAGACGGCTTCGGCGGGAATATTTCTAAACAGCCTGGGGCTCCTGGTCACGATCATCAATGCCGGTTTAAGCCTCTATATTTTTTTAAGTGACAACTCGCTGCTTGATTTTTTTCTTTAGTATTTAAATGATATTTTTTAAATATCTCTCCGGCTCTTATGTATTTTTTTAGATTTATATAAATATTACAGGATTTTGCCAAAGTAAATGTTGACAGTTTATGTTTTTTATTTTACAATGTAGCAAAGAAAGTGAATATTTTCCTCTAATTCACCAATAAAAGGCAAACCTGCCGAAAGGCAGGGACGCAAAGCCTCCAGGCCTTCGGGTTAAAACCAAGGCGGCTGGGCTGCTTGGGAGGTTAATTCCAGGGCTAGCCCTGGATTTCATTTATTATTCGTGGATCGAGACGGGAAAATCGGCCGGGAGGTACATAAAAATGGTAACTTTTGCGAGAAAGCGCATGGGTGACATCTTGCTGGATGCAGGTGTGATCACCAATGAGCAGCTCACGGAGGCTTTGGCGGAGCAGAAGGCCAGCAACAAGCGCCTGGGACAGATCCTGATTGAGAAGGGATTTATAAGCGAAGAGAAATTAATGGAAGTTCTGGCCGAGCAACTGGGCGTGGAAAAGGTTAACCTGTACAACTACAATATCGACCCCAGCGTAGCTACCTCTATACCCACCTATTTGGCCCAACGCTACCAGGTAATCCCCATTGAGAAGAGAGAGGGAAAGGTAATCCTGGCCATGGCCGATCCCTTGAATATTATTGCTTTGGACGACGTCGCCATGGTAACGGGGGCGGAGGTAGTTCCCGTAATCGCCTCAGAAACGGCAGTAGCCCACGCCATCAACCAGTTTTACGGCTTGAAAGAGTCCCTGGAACTCACTTCTGAAGAGAGGCAGAGCAAGGCCGAGGAAGAGGCGGAACTGGCCCGCATCAAGGCTGCGGTGGAGGACGCTCCCATTGTCAAGGTAGTAAATACCCTGATCATGCAGGCGGTCAACGAGGGAGCCAGCGACATCCATATTGAGCCTACCGAAAAAGGGGTCCGGGTGCGGCTGCGCATCGACGGAGTCCTCTTCGATTTTATGTCTCCTCCCAAGGAGACCCAGCCGCTGATTGTTTCCCGGATCAAGATCATGTCGAACCTGGATATTGCCGAGCGGCGCCTTCCCCAGGACGGCCGCATTCAGATGCAGGTGGGGCTGAAGGAAGTCAACATGCGGGTTTCCACCATGCCCACCATTTACGGGGAGAAGGTGGTTATCCGTATTCTGGAGCGGGAGAGGGTGGTTCTCCCCCTGGAAAACGTTGGCTTCTCGCAGCAAAACTATGAAACTTTCCGCAAGTTTATCAGGCACAGTTCCGGGATGATCCTGGTCACCGGTCCGACGGGTTGCGGCAAGACTACCACTCTCTATTCGGCTTTAAATTTCCTGAGCAACCCGGAGAAGAACATAATTACCGTGGAAGACCCGGTGGAATACCGGCTGGAAGGGGTAAACCAGATCCAGGTTAATCCCCGCATCAACCTTAGCTTTGCCAATGCCCTGCGCCACATCCTGCGTCAAGACCCCGACATCATTATGGTGGGCGAGATCCGCGACCTGGAGACGGCGGAGATCGCCATTCGAGCCGCCCTCACCGGCCACCTGGTGTTGAGCACCCTCCATACCAACGATGCCCCCCGGGCGGTTACTCGCCTGGTGGATATGGGCGTGGAAGGTTTCCTGGTCAACGCCTGCCTGGTGGGAGTCGTGGCCCAGCGGCTGGTAAGGCGGATTTGCAACGAATGCAGAGAAGAGTATGCCCTTTCCCGGGAAGAGAAGGATGTCTTCCAAAGTGTCTTCAAGCAGCCGGCGCCGGAGAAGCTCTTTAAGGGCGCCGGGTGCAACAAATGCAACAATACCGGCTACCGCGGGCGCATGGCTATTCACGAGATGCTGGTGATGACCCCGGAAATCCGCCAGCTGGTTGCCGACGAGGAATCGGGGGACAAGATCCGCGAGACCGCCCTGGCCCAGGGCATGGTCCCCCTGCTTATGGACGGGCTGGCCCGGGTCCGGGAAGGGTTGACCACCATGCAGGAAGTAATCCGCGTAGCTTTCGCCGAATTCTAATAAAACGGGGGTGCGCCTATGGCTTGGCACCTGGACAAGCTTCTACAAGAGACGCTGGAAAAAGGGGCCAGTGACCTGCACCTTTCCGTGGGGCTGCCTCCCATATACCGCCTGTACGGGGAGCTGGTGCCCGGGAGCGGTCCGAGCCTGAGAGCGGAAGATACTGCGGAACTGGCCGGCCGCCTGCTCACCCGGGAGCAGATGGATCTTCTCAACCGGAGGGGGGACCTGGACCTGGCCTATACCTCTGCCGGAGGGAGGCGCTTCCGGATCAATATATTCCGCCAGCGCTGCGGGATAAACCTGGCGGTGCGGGTAATCTTGGATGAAATTCCCGATCCCGCCACCCTGGGGCTGCCGGCGATCGTGGGCCATATGGCCCGGGTCCGGAAAGGATTAATCCTGGTTACCGGCCCGGCGGGCTGCGGCAAATCCACGACCCTGGCGGCGATGATTAACCTGATCAACAACGAAAGAAGCTGCCATATTATTACCCTGGAAGATCCCATCGAGTACCTGCATACCCCCAAGAAGAGCCTGGTTAGCCAGCGGGAGATCGGGAGAGACAGCACCAGCTTTGCCGCCGGCCTGCGGGCGGCCTTGCGCCAGGATCCCGATGTAATTCTGGTGGGCGAGATGCGGGACCTGGAGACCATCGCCATCGCCTTGACGGCCGCGGAGACGGGTCACCTGGTGCTGTCCACTTTGCATACCGTAGACGCTCCCCAGACCGTGGATCGCTTGATCGACGTATTTCCGGCCCACCAGCAGCAGCAGGTCCGGACCCAGCTGGCCAACATCCTGGTGGGGGTGATTAGCCAGCGGCTGCTGAGGCGGAAGGACGGCAGAGGGCTGGTGCTGGCAGCGGAGGTTATGGTGGCCAACCCGGCGATTCGCAACCTGATCCGGGAGAACAAGACTTACCAGATTGCGGCAGCCATGCAGACAGGCTCCCGCCAGGGGATGCTGCTGATGGACAACAGCATTCGGCGGCTCTACGAGCAGGGGCTTGTGGACTACCAGACCGCCATGGAGAACGCCGTTCAGCCTGAAAACCTATCCAAAGCTTTGGGCTATAGCCAGGGAGAGTCGATTTCCCTGATCTGTCCCACCAGTTAGGAGGGGTTGTTTTGTCACCGGTATATCGCTACCAAGTCAAAGATCAAGACGGATCCACCAAGGAGGGCACCTTTAACGCGGCCAGCCTCCAGGAAGCCCTGAATTATCTGCGCCATAAAAACCTGACCGTCCTTAACTTGAAGGAGCAGAGCTGGGGGGCGGCCCCGCCGGCCGTTGCCAAAACCAGGCCGAGCGGCGGCAGTCGGGGAGGGAAAAAAGCCAAGGCCCGCGACTTCATGATCTTCTGCCGCCAGTTTGCCGCCATCCTTCGCTCGGGGATGACCGCCCTGCAGGGGCTGAGGCTGCTTTCCCAACAGATGGAGCAGGAATCTTTCCGGGAGCACCTGAGGCAGGTGGCCGGCTCCCTGGAAAAAGGCAGTTCCCTGGCCGAGTCTTTCGGCAAACATCCCGATTTCTTCCCGCGCATCCTGGTCAACATGGTGGAGGCGGGAGAGGCGGGCGGCATCCTGGATACGGTGATGGAGCGCCTGGCGATACATTTTGAAAAGCAGCACGAGATGGAGCAGAAGATTCGCTCCGCCACCCTGTACCCGGCGCTGATTACCGCTTTTGCCGTGCTGGTTCTTGTAGCCATGATCTTCTTCGTGCTCCCCACCTTTGCCAACATATTCAGCAACCTGGGAGTGGAAATGCCCTGGATTACCAGAGCCTTGATGACTTTTGCCAGCACGGTGCGCCGGTTCTGGTACCTAATCCTGGGGGGGATCGTAATTCTTGTGGCCGCCCTGGGCCAATACATCAAAACGGAGCAAGGCCGCTACCGCTATGATCAGCTCCGGCTGAGGATGCCCCTCTTCGGGCCCATCTACCACAAGGCCCTGATCTCCCGCTTTACCCGCACTCTGGGCACCTTGCTGAGCTGCGGAGTGGGAGTGCTGAACTCCCTGGAGCTTACCGAGCGGGTCCTGGACAACGTAGTTATGGCCCAGGTAGTAAAAAGGACCCGGGAGGTAATTCGCCAGGGGCAGCCCATGGCTCCGCCTTTATCCAGGAGCGGTCTCTTTCCGCCTCTGGTGGTGGAGATGGTGCACGTGGGCGAAGAGACCGGTTCCCTGGACGAGATGCTCTCGCACACCGCCGAGTTCTATGAGAACGATGTGGCCTACGCCCTGGATCGGCTCAGCTCCACTCTGGGGCCCATATTGCTGATTGTCATTGCCTTTATGGTCCTTTTTGTGGTGGTCTCCATCTATTTGCCCATCTTCACCTTATATGGTTCTCTATAAATTATCCTATTGGGTCGACGGAAAGGAGGTGAAGAGGAGTGATCATGAGAATAGCGAAAGCGCTGCGCCAGGTGCAGAAGAAGGAGAAGGGCTTTACCCTGATCGAGCTGCTCATCGTGGTGGCCATCATCGCCGTCTTGGTGGCGATCATCCTTCCCATATTTACCAACCAGGTAAACAAGGCCCGGACCAGCGCCGACAAGGCCAACGAAAGACTCCTGCAGGCTCAAGTTGACCTGTTCCTTGCCGAGGGTAACGAATTTAATGATACTAGCACGTTCATCGAAGAATTGGTAGCTGGCGGTTACCTAAGGGAAGGGGAAGTAAAAAGCCCGTTTGGTGCGGATTATGAGCTGGACACAACAAATTATACAGTGAAATCTACCGCTAGAGACCAATGGGTAGAGGTTGATAGTGGAGCAGGAGGAGGTGGCGGAGAGAATTAACGGTTGAGGCCGGCCATGCTCTTGGCCGGCTGATGCCGGAAGCGGAACAGAAGTCTAAATGGAGATCTTATTCTATGCAGCGGTTTTCCTGTTTGGGCTCTGCATCGGCAGCTTCCTGAATGTAGTAATCTACCGGCTGCCCCGAGGAGAATCCCTGGTCCGGCCCCCTTCCCACTGCCCCGCTTGCGGGACAAGGCTGGGAGCCCTGGACCTGGTCCCCCTCCTGGGGTACATGTTTCTCCGGGGGCGCTGCCGTTACTGCGGAGCCAGGATCAGCCCGCGCTATCCTCTGGTGGAGATGGCAACGGGACTGCTTTTCACGGCGGTTTTCAGCAAGTTCGGCTTGAGCCTGGAAGCCGCCGGGAAGCTGTTCCTCCTGGTTCTGCTCCTGGCCATTAGCCTGATCGACCTGGAGCATCTCCGGGTGCCCAACGGGCTGGTCCTGGTCGGCCTGGCGGGAGGAGCCATCTGGCGGACGCTGCAAGCCACCGGCCGCGGAATCGGAGCCGCCTGGTTGGAAGCCCTGGCGGGGCTGGCTGTGGCCGGCGGGGTGATGCTGGTAATCTACCTGGCCAGCCGGGGAGGCATGGGAGCCGGCGATGTGAAGCTGGCAGCCCTGATCGGTTTTTTTAGCGGGCCTGCGGGCGCAGCGGTGGTTCTCTTCCTGGGATTTGCCGCCGGCGCCCTGGCCGGGCTTTTCCAGGTTTGGCGCAGGCGCTCCGGCTGGAAGGAGGCGCTGCCCTTTGCTCCCTTTCTTTCCCTGGCCGCGCTGGTGGAAGTATTTTACGGCGCCGCCCTGTGGCAGGGGTACCTTAAATTGATGGGATGGTAAGGCCATGTGGAAAAGACGGTTTGCCCAATTAAAAGCCGGTCAAGGCGGCTTTACCCTGGTGGAGGTGCTGGTGGCCGTTATGATCCTGGTGATCATGGTCTTCCCCATTACCGGGATGATTGTTAACGGGACCAGGACCGTCTACAATTCCGCCCACCGCACCATGGCCGCCAACCTGGCCCGGGAGAAGATGGAGCAGGTCAAGTCTGCGGGTTATGAGGCCGCTCCCGGGGAAGCGGGCGTGGAGGAACTGGAGGGCGGCTTTATCCGGACCACGGAGGTAACGGACTACCCTGTGGAAGGGGTAAGGCAGATTACCGTCACTGTCCAGTGGGATCTGGGGGTCGGCACAGGGCCCCAGAGCATTGAAATTACCAGCCTGCTGGCGATGAGGTGAGCGAGATGATACGGCCCGGCAAAAGAAGGAAATTATGGTCTGCCTGGAAGAAAGACGGAGGCTTTACCATTGTGGAGGTCATGGCCGCCGCCGCCATCATGACCCTGGTCTTCTCCGCCCTGACCATTGTCATGGTTACCGGGGCGCGCAACTGGAGCCAGGGGCGCCAGCACGTGGAAGCTCAGCAGAATGCCAGGTGGGCCATGGACAAGATTATCTACGAACTGTACACGGCGGCTTACATACGCCCGATAGAGGACCCCTCGCGAATTTATTTTGTACGCCACATGGATGCCAATAAGTACTGCTTTTACTTGAGTGGCGACGAGCTGTTCTTTGCCCAAGACAGCACCGTCAATTCCGTGGCCAGGGGGATTACCGGACTTCATTTTGAGATGGATGAGCAGGGGCTGGTTACCGTGACCGTCAGCGCCGGGGATTACACCATCAAGAGTTCGATACGGCCCCGGAATATCAACCCCCCTCCCCGAGATTTTGTTCCCCCCAACCCCGACGATCCCTGGTTTGAGGAGTAGTGATCTGGCCGTGGAGATCGGCGCCGCCGTTGCCGCGGGGGAATTTTAGGGGAGAATCGACTTGGCAAGGAGGGAGAACGATGGATTTTGCCCGGTTGGTTCGTGAGGAAAAAGGCTCTACCTGGGTCCTGGTAATTATCTGTACCACGGCTACCATCCTGCTGGCCGGCGCCCTGCTGAGCGTAGCCTGGGCGGAGCTGAAGGTCACGCAATGGCAGGGGGACAACCTGGTCCAGCTGGGCATTGCCGAGGCCGGCATCGAGCACGCCCACCGGCTGCTGCTAAACGACTTCCGCTTTGCCACCGCTCCCGATTCTCCCATCATCGGTCACCTGGAGGAAGGCTACTACTCCGTAACCGTGGAAGACATCGGGCGCGACCAGCGCTTAATTACCTCCACCGCCTACATGGAGGGCCGGCCCGAGCTGACCCTGACGGCGGTCTCGGAGATTAATCCCATCTACAACCGGGCGGTAGTCTGCAACGAACTCCACCTGATCAGGCAAGAAATTAAAGGGGACATCCATGTCAACAACAGGCTGCGGCTGGAGCGCCGCTGCTACGTCCACAAAACCGAGTCCAACAATTTTCACAGCGGAGTGTTCACCCACGGCAGCCCCGACGGGACCTTTGTGTTTGAACCCCGGAAGTATATTTTTGGCCAGCAGTCCAAGCTGGAAGTGGAAGGCGACCCCCACTGGCCCGGCTATGTTTACTACGAGGGGATTACTTTTGATGACGCCATCTACGATGGGAGAGTTGACTGGAACGAGGAAAAGTATAATGAGATCAGGAACTACCTGGTGAACATAGTCGAAAACGGGATAGACAATCCAAAAGTGAGGACCTGGAGGATAGTAGCCAATAATACGCCTTATACGCTGACAAACCGTTCTATCCCGGCAGATGATGGCGACTACATTGATATTATCCATGTCTCCTTTGCCCAAGGCAACGGGAAATTGAGGCTGAGAAACTATAGGCTATTAAGCCTGTTTCCCGAGGATTTTGACTGGAAAAATGTAATCCTGGTGGTGGACGGGGATGTGGCCCTCTGCCCCCAGGAGTTTGGGGACATGAGGTTTGAAAACGCCATCATTGTCGCCCGCAATATCGACTACGGCTACGGGGGGCTCTCCGTCATATTTGAAGGCACTTATCTCCGGGTTCGAGGCATAATGATCGCCCGGGACGATATTCACCTGCATCACCATTGGACCGCGCTGGGTTGGATATTTCCCCCGGAATTTTATCTCCGCGGGTCTTTGGTGGCCAACCGGGTTTACCTGCAGAAAGCAAATGTGGAATACCAGCCCGAATGGTTCCGGGGCAACGAGAGGGACGGCCAGTACAATTTTGGTGGGAACGGTTTCTTGATCCCCTTCCTTTACGATTACAAGGTCCGGCTGCGCTATGAAGGCCCGAGCCAGGGGCCCCTGCAGGGATTCAGAAACCAGGATTAAAGCAGGCAGTTTTGCACTTTCAAGAGCGAAAGAGGGGCAATCCACAGGCCAAACGAAGCCTGTCAGCAGAATAGAGAGGGTGAAGAGGAGTGGTAGAACCCAAAAAAGTCTATGCCAGGGAGATGCGGTTTAAGGGAGCCTTCTCCAACATCGGCCTGGATATCGGCTCCTTCCAAGTCAAACTGGCCCAGTACAAGAGCCGGGGCGGCCAGATCTACCTGCACCAGTACGGAATCTATCCCTTGTCGGAAGGGGTCGTCGAAGGGGGGCGGGTGATCGACCCGGAAACCCTGGGCAATCAACTGCGCTGGATTGTAAGGCAGCGCCGCTTCAAGAAGAACAAGGTTAACCTTTGTGTAAGCAGCCAGAACGTAATTTTGCGCCACGTGGTTTTCCCCATGATGTCCAGCAAGGAGATTCCCGATGCCCTGCGCTGGGAAGCGGAGAAGCACATCATGATCCCCCCCGAGGATGCGGTCATCGACTATATCCAGCTGGGGGAGAGAGTGGTGGAAGGGAAGCAGGTGATCGAGGTGCTGCTGGTGGCCGTCCCCAAGGATGTGGTCAACAGCTACATCGAAGCGGTCACCCGGGCCGGGCTTTACCCCGAAGTTGTGGAGATCGAGCCTTTTTCCCTGCAGCGAACGATTCAGCAGACTTTTGAAGGAAGGCCCATGGGACCTGAACCCTTCCTGCTGCTGGATATCGGGGGCGACGGCAGCAGCCTGCTGGTTCTTCAGGGAGGAAACTACTGTTTCTCCCGCACTTTCAATGTAGGTACTTTCGACTTTTGCCGGCGGGTCTCGGAGCTCAACGAAGTAGACCTGGAAACGGCCAGGCGCATGGTTTTTGGCCTAGACGCTTTTTCCGTGGAGGGCATGACCGAGGTGGCCGACGAACTGGTTCAGCAGATTCGCCGTTCTCTGGACTATATCGTTTACAAAATGCGGCGCCTGGAGAGAGATTTTAATTCCCTCTATCTTTGCGGGGGAGGCACTTTTATCGAGGGCCTTAACAAGTACCTGGAACAGCAGCTGGGGGTTGAAATTAACAACTTTAACCCGCTGTCCTTTGTCAACCTGGACCGCCGCTTTATGCAAATAGAGTCGGAGCAGAATCTGCTCAGTATCGCCAGCGGCCTGGCACTACGGGGGTGGGTTTTATGAAACGGGAAATCAATTTACATAGCCGGGAAACTTCCGGCGCCAAGGAACTACACTGGTCGCGCATGTTCTACAGCATTACGGCGGGCATGCTCCTGCTGCTGCTGATCGGGGGAGCGGTGGGGATGCAGCTGTACCGTCTGAAACTGGAACGGGACGTGGAGACCCTTCAACGCGACCGGGACAGGCTGACGGTGGAGGTGGCCCCCATTGAAGCCATGGAGGCGGAGATTAGAGCCATAAACCAAAAGGCTTCCCTGGGGCAGACGCTGTCCGGGCAGAGAAAGCCCTGGTCCAGCTACCTGGAGCAGGTTCGAGCAGCGGCCGGCGATGGTGTCCGCTTGGATCTGGTAAATATCAATACCGGCGATGAAACGTCGTTTCAGGGCAGCGCTCCGGCAATGCGCCCGGTGGTTCGCTACCTGGAAAATTTGAGAGAGTTTCCTTTCCTGGAGGATGTATCCTACGAGTATATTCGCTTTGATCGGGAAAGCGAAAGCTACACTTTCAGGATAAGGGCCAATTTCACAGGGGGGGAGGTCTCCAGCCTTGGAGATAATCAGTCGACCTCTAACTAGGCGAGAAATCAACCTGCTGCTGATTGCCGGGATTTTAGGACTGGCTTTCATCTTCTGGATCTTGATCTACAGCCCGAGCCTGGACAAGATCAGTGCCCTGAAGCTGGATAAGGCCGACCTGGAAAGAGTAACCTCCCGCCTGGAGGAGAAGGTGGCGAACCGCGCTGCGATCCAGGCGCAGTGGAACAGGCTGCAGCAAGAACAGGAACAATGGGCGACCCTGGTTCCTTCTCCCAAAGATCTGCCCCAGGTTATCGGTGCCCTGGAAAGCTTGATCAACGGCTTTTCCCTGCAGATTGTCAATTTTGAAGGGCGGGAGCTGAGCCAGGCTCAATCCTCCCAGCAGGAAAGCGATGACGCCGGCGGCAATTTAAACTATATCGTGGCCCCCTATGTCCTGGAGGTGGCCGGCGGCGAGGCGGTTTTAGACCAACTGCTGGAGGAGTTGGAGGCATTTCCTCATCTCCTGATGATCGAAAGGACGGTCTGGGGGCGGGGAAGCAACAACCTGTCGTTAACGGTGCACTTTTCCCTGATTCTCAGCCCGGACCGTTAAAAAAAGGGGTATATTAAAGCAGTTGTTGCCGGCTTAATCATGCAGCGGTTCCCGTCTTCTTCCCCGAGGAGGCTGCCCGGTTGCGCTGGAGGACGCTGGCGGAAGAACGGGGAACAGTTCTGCTTTTGGTTCTGGTGGCGATGCAGTTGCTGCTGGTCATGAGCAGCGCTCTTTTTAGCATCGCCATGGTGGAGCGGCAGATCAGCCACTACCAGGGGCAGGATATTTGCCTCCATTACCTGGCTGAAGCCGGCCTGGAACTGGGAGTGGCTTCCCTAAAAGAAGATTTCCACCGGGCTCACCCCCTGGAGGGGGAGATGGCCGGGGGCTTCTACCGGGTCACTTTCGAGACTGTGGATCCCGAAACTCGCCGGGTAATATCAACGGTGCGGCTGGAGGGTCATGAACTGCTGCTCGCCGTCCTGGTGGAAGCCAACCCTCTCTACCGAAAAGCGGTGGTCAGCGGCCCCTTTTTGCAACTGGAAGAGGTCCGGATTTACGGCGATCTCCATGCCTCCGGCGAGGTGCTGCTGGGCGGCGCCAATATCATTGCCGGCGGGCGGTTTAGCTACAGCGGCCCGCCGCCCCAGTTTGAGCCGGGCTCCTACCTGAAGGTGGAGGGTACCACCTACTTCAACTCCCTTCAGATCCAGCGGGCCCTGTTGAACGACCGTTCCATCCCCCTGGCGGCTCCCGATTTTGAGAAGTATGCTGCCATGGCTTCTTGTACCCTCCCCGGGCCCCTCACCCTGGCGCAGCCGCCTTCATTCCCGGAGGCCCGGGAAAGCTTTCTGGTTAACGGTGACCTGGTTATTGCTCCCGATCCCGCGGGGGCATTTGATTTTTCCGGCCTTCTGGCCGTAAGGGGAGATCTCACGGTATATGCCCGGGAGGGGGAAGTGAAGCTGGAGGGCTTCCTGGCCGTAGAAGGGGATGTACTGATCATCGGGGATCTCAACCGCTCCAGGAGCGATGCTCTCCTGGCCATTGTGGCCGGAGAGAATATCTTTGTGGAGGAAATAGAGAGGCCGCTCCTGGGGGGAGGAGAACTGCTCCTTTTCGCCGGGGAGGCGCTGGTCCTGGACTGGAGGGGAACGGAGCCCCTGGAGCTGCGGGGGGCCGTTATCGGCCGCCAGCTCTTGCTGAGCAACTGCCGCATTGCCTTCAGCTCTGCTCCCGCCCGGCGCTTTGAAGGCTTGCTCCCCGGAGCGGGGGCGGTGATTACCCACTGGTACCAGCAGTATGAGCGCTGATTTAAAGGATCGTGACCGGGTTTTCTCCGCAGAGCAACTCGACGATATCATACATGTTGCAGACCTTGCCGACGGAGAGGGAGTCGCTTAACCGGTAGTAGTCCAGGCAGGTGCCGCAGGAGAGGATCTCCACTCCCCGCTCCTCCAGACGGGCCAGCTCTTCCAGCACCGGCGAGCCGGCGGTGGTCAACTTGACTCCCGCATTCAGGAAGATGATGGTTCCGGGAGGACTCTCTGTCCGGGTGAGAGTGTAGATAAAGTTGCGCATGAGCAGGAGGCCCAGCTCCCCGCTGCCGCGGCCCAGGGCGTCGCCGCCGATGAGGAGCACCCGCTTCTCCCGGGAGGAGCAGGGTGTCTCTTCCGGGCGGGGGGAGGGGGACTTCGCTTCTCTTGGGGAGAGGATCCGGACATGGTAATCGGTGCCCTTTTGTTCCCAGGAGGCCTCCAGGTCCTGGCTGCGGGCGAAGCGGATTATATTTTCCCGGGCGGTTTTGCTGTTGACGATACAGAGCAGATCCGGGCCGTGCTCTTCCAGAGCCTTTTTGGTGCGCAGCACCGGTTCCGGGCAGTTCAACCCCCGGCAGTCGATCTCTTTCATCTTTTTTCCTCCTTTATGTTTAAAGCCGCATTTTTCTAGTTTGCCGCCAGGGCGATAATCTCCTCCAGGGCCCCCGCCAGGTAGTCCACCTCCGCAGCGGTATTGAAGTAGCCGGGGCTCAGGCGAACTGTTCCCTGGGGGTAGGTGCCGATGGCCTTGTGGGCCAGGGGGGCGCAATGCAGCCCCGTGCGGCAGAGGATCCCGTAGGAGTTCTCCAGGATATGGCCCAGCTCTCCGCAGTCTATTCCCTCCACGGTAAAGGAGAGGACCGCCACGCATTGCTCTTCCTTTTCGGGGCCGTACACCCGCACCCCCGGCAGCTCTTGCAGCCGTTTTTTTAAATAGGCGCGCAGCTGCCGTTCGTGGCGGCAGATATTCTCCAGGCCGACGCTTTCGATAAAGGAGACGCCGGCCTCCAGTCCGGCCAGGCCGGGCCCGTTCAGGGTTCCCGCCTCCAGGCGCTCGGGCATGGTTTCCGGGTGCAGGTCCTGCTCGGAGTGGCTCCCGGTACCCCCCTCGCGCCAGGGTTTCAGCTCCAGGCCGGGACGAACATAGAGCCCCCCGGTCCCCGGCGGGCCGAGCAGGCTCTTGTGGCCGGCGAAAGCCAACAGGTCAAATTGGGCGGCGGCCACATCCAGGGGCAGAACGCCGGCAGTCTGGGCGGCATCCAGCAGGAAATGGGCGCCGTGAGCGTGGGCCAGCCGGCAGATTTCCTCTACGGGGAGGATGGTCCCGCTGACGTTGGAGGCGTGATTGCAGATTACCAGGCGGGTGCGCCTCTGGAATGAGCGCTCCAGGAAGTCCAGGTCGGGAAAACCCTCCCGGTCACAGGGAACCATGGTGGTGGAGATTGTCCCCGAACGGCGCAGACCCCCCAGGGGGCGCAGCACGGAATTGTGCTCCATGGCGGTAAAAATGACGTGATCCCCCGGTTCCACCAGCCCCTTGATGGCCAAGTTCAGGGCGTCGGTGGCATTCAGGGTAAAGACGATGCAGGAGGGGTCCGGAGCGTTAAAGAAGCGGGCCAGGAGGGACCTGGTCCGGTAAACCAGGCGGTCCGCCTCCAGGGAGCGGGCATGACCGCTCCGCCCCGGGTTGCCGCCGATGTGGCGCAAGAATTTCTCGGCGGAGAGGTAGACCTCTTCGGGCTTGGGCCAGGAGGTGGCGGCGTTGTCGAAATAGTAGATCCGTTCCTGGTCAGAAATATTAACGGCCTCCCTTGCGGAAAAAAGATAAAAAAGAAGCCCCCTCCTCCTCTTCCAGGCGGTGCAGTTCCGCCCATTCCACCTCTTTCTCCGCAAGAAAGCGGCAGATGGCCTCCGCTTCCTCGCAGCGGCAGAGCAAGGCGGTTCCGCAGCTGGAGCTGATGGATCGGGGCACGGGAACCATTTTAAAGGCATACTCCGTCTGGCGAAGGAGATCTTCCGCCCGGAGGGCAAAATAAGGGGTGGAGAAAGTAATATAGCAACTGGCAGCCATAACCACCGCTCCCGGTTAAAGGGCCCGGGGATATCCCCGGGCCCCCGTTGAGTGCTTATCGGTTAACTCTTGTTTAGAATAAGCTTGTAGCCGTCCTCCGTGGACTCCACCTGGACCTCCCAGGAGAGAGCGGCAGCGGCGCGCTTAACGTTGTCCCGCGCTGCGGCGCTGCTTACCAGCACATGGAGGGTCTTCTCCCCGGTTTCCTGAAGGGCCCGGCGAACCTGCAGGACCGGTTCAGGGCAGGAGAGTCCCCGGCAGTCAATAAGCTCCGCCATCTCCCCGTTACCTCCTTATATTATAGCACAAATACTACCCTATACCAATTAAAGGGCACAAGCTACTTTAGGCCTTGCTTTGGGATCCCGCAGCCTCCGCCGGGCTGCTCCGCCGGGCCATGGCGGCCCCGCTGTGGGCGGCACCGATAACAAGGAGCAGGACCAGGGCGATAATCACGGCGTAGCGGCCCGCCGGGGTTGTCCCTGCGGCGGAGGCGGCCAGTCCGAAATTGTGCATCATGGCTCCCCCGGCGATCATGCCCAGGACGGTAAACCAGGCGTCGCTGTTCCCCTCGCCGCTGAGGACCAGCTGGCGCAGGGGACAGCCCCCGGCCAAAACGGCCCCCAGGCCTACCACGGCCATGCCCAGGAAGTTCCACAAGCCGTCGCTGTGGGCTACGGGCTGGTCGATAAAGCCGGGATTAAACTTGCCCAAAATCAGGTTCCCCACCAGGACCACCACGAAGATGGAGAACACTCCCAGGAAGAGTTGGGCCTCCCGGAAGAGGATCAGGTCGCGAATGGCGCCCATGGTGCAGAGGCGGGTGCGCTGGATGGCCACCCCCACCAGGAGGCCGATGCCCAGGGAGAGCGCCAGGGGGGCTCTCATGGAACCGGGCCCGGTTTCGCTGGTGAAGATCAGTGCCGGGGCGGCGACAAGCAGGAGTGGCAAGATTAGGGCCGTCACCGGGGCCACCCAGCCGTTCAGCGCTCCCTGGGGCCCGCTCCGGCCCAGGGAGTATCCCTTTCTCAGGAAAAGGGTCCCCACCCAGATGCCTAGGACGTAGCCGGGCAGGGCCACCAGGGCGTTCCAATCTCCTCCGGCCAGGCGCAGGATCATGCGCAGGGGGCAGCCCAGGAAGGTCAGCGCTCCCACCATCATCAGCAGTCCCAGGAGAAAGCGCAGCAGCGGGCTGGAGCCGCCCACGGCTTTAAATTCCCGGGCGGCCAGGGCGGCAAAAAAGGCGCCCAGAACCAGGCCGGCGATCTCCGGCCGCAGGTACTGGACCGCTTCGGCGCGGTGCAGGCCCAACCCTCCGGCAATGTCCCGCAGGAAGCAGGCGATGCAGAAGCCCATATTGGCTGGGTTGCCGTACCAGGCCAGCAGCAGGGCAGCCAGCCCCAGTACGACGCCGGCAATTATAATTGCGGCTTTCTCTTTCATGGCAAAAACCTCCTTTATTAAACATGAGAACGGAAAGCCGGGAATAAGTTTTTTCAAAACGTCCGAAAGGTTTTTTAAGGCCGGACAACTGTCTCAAATATAATACAATTATAAACAATGGTTCCTGGGAAAAGTAATTGGAAATCATAATAGGGGGACCTTCCCCTATCGGGAAAGCCAATGGGTTCGACTGTAAACGACGTTAACTGCCGCCAGGCCAATTAAAAGTTGCCGGTGGGAAGGGGAGGTCCTGTGATAATGCCGTGCCCGGGGGGAAGCGAAAAGGGAGGCGACCGGCGGCGCGGGCTCTGGGGTTCGTTGCCCCCGGCCTAATTTTTCTCGGCTGCTTCTTCCTTGAAAGGAAGATAGACAGGCAGCCGGCTTTCCAAAAGGCTGTAGATCTCTCCGGGCACTTCCAGTTCCCGGCTATCTGTCCACTGGAAGGCCAGAATTCTCCTCGGGCGCATAAAGATAACCCGCCCGGGACCGCCCGCTTCTTCCGGGCTTATCAACTGGTAGGCCTCGATTTCCGCCCAGGTTAAAATAAAATAGGGAGGCAGGGAGATTCCGTTTTCCGAGAAGGATTTTCTCTGGAGGCCCAGGTAGAGGGAGCCCAGCAGCGCCCCGGAGTAAAGGGCAGCGTAGCCATAGTGCTTTAGCGGATTTTCATAATGGATCTTTTGGAAAAACAGCAAAAAGAGCTGCGGGGCAAAAATGAACACTGTTAGCAGCGTGGCATTGATCCGGGGGCCAAATTCCATGAGCGGGAAGCCTAGGTCCTGTTTTTTTAGGAAGAACCGGATCGCTGTAAAGATTACAACCAGGGCCAAGGAGAAGCCCAAGGAGGAATTAATTAGGTTGAAAATTTTCTCCGGGTTCAATCTTTAGGTCCTTTCCGGCTCCGGCGTAACTCCGCCGACGGAGAGCTGAGCATCAAGGCGCAGGAGCGGCAGAGGCGAGAGGTCGCCGGGCCTTTGCCCAAATTGGCGGCATCTTCAGTAATTATAGTCATTTTGCCGGGTGCGTGTCAACGGAACACTTACCGGGCGGGGAGATTTGCCCCGGCGATTCAATCTTGTTTTGATCTGGGCATCAACGGTATTCTTTCTGGGGCCCCGTTCTTCTTAACCATGGCCGGTACCGGTTTCCGGTTCTCGAAAAAGCTGTCGGAGAGGTTGGCCGGCGCAGGGCAACAGCCGGCCCGGCCGGGGTTTTTCAGAATTGGCAGGCAGGAGTTGCCAGGAGGGTGGAATAAAAGTTATAATTTTACCGGCAGGCGGGGGGCTGGTGGTAAGTATTTGGACCTGCCGCAGACGAAGCCCTTCTAATCCCGCGTCAATGGTGGTGAGCCTATGGACCTGCAGCAGTTGAAAATTTTCTTGAGCGTGGCGGCCCATAAAAGCTTTTCCCGGGCAGCGGAGGCCCTTTTTTTAAGCCAGCCCACCGTCAGCGCCCGGATCAAGGGGCTGGAGGAAGAGCTGGGGACGGTGCTCTTCGATCGCTCCCGGCCCCGGGAGGCGGTCCTGACCCGGGCGGGAATGCTCTTTATGGACTATGCCCAGCGCCTGGTCAACCTGGAGGCGGAGGCCCTGGAGAAGGTGGCGGGGCGGTCCGGCCAGGCGGCAGAGATGGTTCGCATTGGGGCCAGCACGGTGCCGGGCCTCTACCTGCTTCCTTCCTGGCTGGCGGAAGCCAGGCCCCTCTTTCCCGCCCTGGAGATTACCCTGGCCGTCCTGGATTCCTCGGAGGTGGTGGAAAATTTATTGAATTATAGCTTTGAGCTGGGGTTCGTGGGCAGCGCTTCCCGCCGGGAGCAGCTCTCCTGGCATCCCGTGGCGGAAGACGAGCTGATCCTGGCCGCCCCCCCAGGCCTCTTCTCTCCCCGGAAGAAAGGGGAGACGGTAAGCCTGGAGCAGTGCCTGGAGCACAATTTGCTCCTGCGGGAGAAAGGTTCCGCTACCCGGCAGCTCTTGGAGCAGGCCCTGAAGGAGCGGGGACTCACTTTTGATGCCTTTCCCTCCCGGACTTTAATCAACAGCCTGGAGGGCATCAAGCAGGGGGTCCGCTTCGGGCTGGGCATCTCCTTTATCTCCCGGCGTTCCGCCGAAGATTACCTGAACATGGGCTTGCTGGAAGGGTACCGGGTGGCGGGGATGGAGCTGCGGCGCACCCTTTACCTGGTTTATCACCGCCGTCGGGTGCTGAGTACCGGGGTGCAGCGCCTCCTGGACTACTTTCTCGGCAAGATCCGGGACCGCTCCCACTAGCGGGAAGGGCGGTTTACCTGCCGGGCAAACTAAATTATAATATTAAAAGCAGGTCGCGGCTACCCTGCTTAATAAAAAACAAGGAGTGCCTTTGGGCCATGGATCGAAAATTGATGTTTCTGGCGGTCCTGTTTGTTGCCTGCCTGCTGGTGGCCAACATCATGGCCGGGAAGATTATCCAGCTGGGGGGTCTGGTCCTCCCCGCGGCGGTCTTCGCCTATCCCGTCACCTTTCTGGTTACCGATGTGGTCAGCGAGGTATGGGGCAAGGAGAAGGCCGGGGAACTGGTCTGGCTCGGCTTCTTCATGAACCTGGTGATGGTGGCCTTTTTATACTTGGGCCAGGTCCTGCCTCCGGCGGCTCACTGGGAGCACCAGGCGGCCTATGAAGCCATCCTGGGGACGGTGCCGCGGATGGTAGCGGCCAGCATGACCGCCTACCTGGTTTCCCAGATGCATGATGTGTGGGCTTTTCATTTCTGGCGCCGGCTGACCAAGGGCCGGCATCTCTGGCTGCGCAACAATCTCTCCACCTTCGGAAGCCAGCTCCTGGACACCGCCATCTTTATAACGCTGGCCTTTTGGGGAACGGTGCCGGGAGAGGCGCTGCTAAGGATGTGCTTCAGCCAGTACCTGGTTAAGCTATTAATAGCCGTGGCCGATACCCCTTTTTGCTACCTGGGGGTAAGATGGGCCCGAAAGGAGGCTGCTGCTGCCGATGGACAAGTATGACAAGTACAAGGAGAAGCGTTTTGATATCTTGAAACCCCACCAGGTGGACCGGGAAGTGCTGGAGACGGTTCCCTTTGCCTATCCCGGCCGGAAGACCGAGGTGCAGGTAATCTTCCCCGAGTTTACCTCCGTCTGCCCCTGGACGGGGCTGCCCGATTTTGGGGAGCTGGTGATCACCTACGTTCCCAGCGAAAGCTGCGTGGAGTTAAAATCCCTGAAGTATTACCTGAACTCCTTTCGCAACGTGGGCATGATCCAGGAGGATGTGGTCAACCGCATCCTGGAGGACCTGGTGAGCTTGATCCGGCCCCTCTCCATGACGGTGGAAGGCCGTTTTAATCCCCGGGGAGGGATGAAAACGGTGGTGCGGGCCGCCTATCCCTGGGAGTCCTGACGGGGGAGGAGGAGCGTCGGTCCCTGGAAGCTCTTCCCTTGGGGCAGGAAATTGACTGCACCTCCCGGGAGTTTGGCGAGATAGATTTTTATGCGGGAAGGGGGAATTTTTATGGCCGGTCATTCAAAGTGGGCCAACATTAAGCACCGCAAGGCCCGGATGGATGCCCAGAAGGGGAAAATATTTACCAAGCTGGCCCGGGAAATTATAGTGGCTGCCCGGGAGGGAGGCGGCGATCCCAACGCCAATTTCCGCCTGCGCCTGGCCATTCAGAAGGCCCGGGAAAACAACATGCCCACGGAAAATATTCAGCGGGCCATCCAGAAAGGTACCGGCGGGCTGGAGGGGGAAAGCTACGAGCAGATGAACTACGAGGGCTACGGGCCCGGCGGGGTGGCGGTACTCCTGGAGATCATGACCGACAACCGCAACCGGACCGCCGCCGAGATTCGCCACCTCTTTTCCCGGCATGGGGGAAGCCTGGGGGAGACGGGCTGCGTAGCCTGGATGTTCTCCCGCAAGGGCTACCTGGTCATAAACGAAGAAGCTGCCAAGCTGGATGAAGACGAACTGATTCTGGAAGCCCTGGAAGCGGGCGGCGAAGATGTTACCCGGGAGGGCGGCAGCTACAATATAATTACCGCTCCCGAAGATTTGGAAAAGGTAAAGGAGTACTTCCAGAACAAGGGGATACCCGTGGAGAGCGCTGAGGTTACCATGCTGCCTCAAACCACGGTAAAGGTGGAGGATCCCGAGGAAGCGGGGCGCATTCTGAAATTAATGGAAGCCCTGGAAGATCATGACGATGTCCAGAATGTGTACGCCAACTTTGACATTGACGAAAAGCTGATGGAGATGAGATGGTAAATATTAATCAAGATGTATAATTTATCCTCCTAACGGGTATGCTTATTTTTAACCATACCCGGGAGGAGGTTGGAAGTGGAGAACAAGGAGCGCAAGCGCCGGAGATGGCGCTGGCTGGCCGGCATCGGTGCCGCCGTGCTGCTGATCCTGGTGGGGCTGGCCCCGCTGTTCTTATTGGTTATCTACCCGCGCATGGGCTGGCAGGACCCGTTCTCGGAGAAAGCAGGGCAGGAAGAAAGCTCTCCAGGGGAAGAGAGCGCTCCCGAACGGTACATGGTGCAGTACCTGTACCGCTATTGCCGCCACGGGAAGGTCTGCTCCTCCGCCAATATTCCCCTGGATTACCCGGAACCCCCCCAATCCCTGGTGGAGATCGCTCTGGCCCTGCAAAACAGCAATCTCAACATCCAGAAGCTGCTGGCGGAGATACGCGTTCCTGACGACTGGCACCTGGCGGAGATAAATCCGGACCGGGAGCAGACTCTCTTCCTGTTGACCTGCCTGGGAGATCTCTGCCCTGACTGCGCCGACCGGCAGTACCTGGGTCTTTACCAGGATCATATTGCCGTCTTCCGGGGAGTGCCCCCGGAGGGACAGTTGGTGGAGATTACGGAGATCAAAGTCAAGGAGATCGACCGGGAACTGTTGGAAAAGGGGCTGCCCTTTGACTCGGAGGAGCAGAAGCGGATGTACCTGGAGACCTTTACCAGCTAGGGCCGGCACTTTTACGGGACCTAAACCGGAACATCTGTTCCGGTTTTTTGTTTGCGCGGAAGGATTTGCCCGTCGGGCTAAAGAATAGATTAAAAAAAGAAAAGCAAGCAGGGGTGAGCAGGTGCGCGTCTTGGGTATTGACCCGGGAGTGGCCTTAACCGGCTACGGGGTGCTGGAGGAGCAGGGAGGGGATTATCTCCGGCTGGCCTCGGGCTGCATTCGTACAGCGGAGAAGCTGCCCATGCCCCGGCGGCTGGAGCTTATTTATGATCAGATCATGGAGTTGATCCGCCTCTACCGTCCCGATGCCCTTTCCCTGGAGCAGCTTTTTTTTAGCAAAAACACCCGGACCGCCTTGCAGGTTGGCGAAGCCCGGGGCATCGTAATCCTGGCGTCGGCCAAGTCCGGCCTGGAGCTGCACCAGTATACCCCCCTGCAGGTAAAACAGGCGGTGGCCGGTTACGGCCGGGCGGCCAAGGAGCAGGTGCAGAGAATGGTGCAGATCCTGTTGAAACTGGAAGAACTGCCCGCCGTGGACGACGAGGCGGATGCCCTGGCCGTGGCCCTATGCCACCTGCAGCACCGCCGCTGGCAGGAAGCGGTTAAGAGAGGAGCGGGGCGATGATCGAGTACCTTCGCGGCCCTCTGGTTTCTGTGGAGGAAGGGGCCGCGATCCTGGAAATAGGGGGAGTGGGTGTACGCATTCTTATCCCCGACACCGTTTCCCTTCTCCCGGCGCCGGAGAGCCGGGAGGTTACTCTTTATACCCGCCTGGTGATCCGGGAAGAAGAGATCCTGCTCTACGGTTTCAGCGACCCCCGGCAGCGGGAGCTCTTTAACCTGATTACCGGGGTGAGCGGCTTCGGACCCCGCCTGGCTCTCTCCCTCCTGAACCTCTTTTCCGTGGAGCAGCTTTGCTCGGCCATTGCCGCTGAGGACGCAGCCCTTCTCAGCCAGGCTCCGGGAGTGGGACGCAAAAGCGCCCAGCGCCTGATCCTGGAATTGAAGGAGAAGGTTAAATCTTTCCCGGCAGCCGTCGCTCCTGCCCGGGAGGCAGGGGAAGCGGGGCTGCGGGTTGATATTATCGAGGCCCTCTGTGCCCTGGGCTATTCCCGCCTGGAGGCCGCCGATGCCCTGCGGAGGGTGGAAATGGAGCGCGGCGCCCCGGAAAACCGGGAAGAGGGGCTCAAGCTGGCTTTGCAAAAACTGGCTTCCCGCTCCTAAGCGGGGCCGAAAGGAGCAGGCATGGTGCAAGACCGGATCGTTACATCCAGCAGGCGGGTGGATGATGACCAGCAGCTGGAGGTCGGCCTGCGCCCGCAGACTTTGCAGGAGTTCGTGGGACAGGAGAAAATAAAAGAGAAGCTGGCTATATATATCGAGGCGGCCCGGGAGCGCCAGGAACCCCTGGATCACGTTCTTCTTTACGGCCCCCCGGGGCTGGGGAAGACTACCCTGGCCCACATTATTGCCCGGGAGATGGGGGTTAATATCCGGGTCACCTCGGGGCCGGCCATCGAGAGGCCGGGAGACCTGGCCGCCCTGCTCACCAACCTGAACCGCGGGGATGTTCTCTTCATCGATGAGATCCATCGCCTTCCCCGGCTGGTGGAGGAGATCCTCTACCCGGCCATGGAGGATTTTGCCCTGGATATCATTATCGGCAAGGGGCCGGGGGCGCGTTCCCTGCGCCTGGACCTGCCCCCCTTTACCCTAATCGGGGCTACGGTGCGGGCCGGGGTCCTCTCCTCGCCCCTGCGGGATCGCTTCGGCGTAGTCAGCCGCATGGAGTTTTACACCGTCCCGGAGCTGGAGGCCATCATCTCCCGGGCGGCCCGGCTGCTTCAGGTGGAGCTGGAGCCGGAAGGGGCGCGGGAGATCGCCCAGGCCTCCCGGGGTACTCCCCGGATCGCCAACCGCCTTTTAAAACGGGTGCGCGACTACGCCCAGATCCGGGCGGGCAATGTTATAACCGGGCCGGTAGCCCGGGAAGCCCTGCAGATGCTGGAGCTGGACCGGCTGGGGCTGGACGAGATCGACCGCCGCCTGCTGGCCACCGTCATCGACAAATTCCAGGGAGGGCCCGTGGGCCTGGATACCCTGGCTGCCGCCATCAACGAGGAGCCGGAAACCCTGGAAGATGTATACGAACCCTACTTGATGAAGCTGGGCTTTTTGAAGCGCACCCCCCGGGGCCGGGTGGTTACCGGGCAGGCTTACAAGTACCTGGGCCGGAGCGAAGGTCCCGCCCAGGACCCCCAGCCGCGCCTCTTCTAAGGGGCGGACCGGTTTCCCAGGAACTGAATCGGGAAAGCTATCCATGAAGACGATGCGGGAGGTTTGCCGATGACCGGACCGGAAACTCTGGGACGGGTGCTCTTGACCATAGGTGGAATCATTGTTTTGGCCGGCCTTCTTCTTCTGGCCCTGGGGCGCCTGGGGCTGGGCCGGCTCCCCGGGGATATCTTCATCCAGCGGGAGAACTTTGTGTTCTATTTTCCCCTGGCCACCTGCATCTTGATCAGCGCTATCCTAACCCTGGTATTTTACTTGTACCGGCGTTTTTTCTAAGAGGCGGAATTGATGACGGACGCAGACCGAACTATCTACTCCTTAGATGGCTACGACTATGAACTGCCAGCGGACATGATTGCCCAGGAGCCCCTGCCGCAGCGGGATCGCTCCAAGATGATGGTGCTGGAGCGCCGGACCGGGCGGCTGGTACACAGCCGCTTTTACCGGCTGCCGGAGTTCCTGGAGCCGGGAGACCTGCTGGTACTGAACGATACCCGCGTGATTCCGGCCCGTCTCCTGGGCTGCGGCGCCGGAAGCGGCTTTCCCGCGGAGTTGCTGCTGCTGCACCGGGAGAGGGAAGGCCTCTGGGAGGCCATGGTTAAGCCCGGCCGCCGCTTGAAAACCGGGGCCCGGGTGGTCTTTCCCGGGGGCCTGGAGGCGGTGGTGGAGGAGTACCGGGGGCGGGGAAAACGGCTGGTCCGTTTTCTTTGCCCCGGCGGCTCTCCGGAAGAAGAGATCGCCCGCCTGGGCCGGGTGCCTCTTCCCCCTTACATCAAGAGGGAGCTTAAGGATCCGGAGCTTTACCAAACTGTCTATGCCGCCCGGGAGGGCTCTTCCGCCGCTCCCACGGCGGGTCTGCATTTTACCCCCGCCGTTTTTAAAGCTCTCCGGAAGCGGGGAGTGGGCCATGTTTTTGTTACCCTGCATATCGGCCCGGGAACTTTCCAGCCGGTCCGGGCGCAGGATATCCGGGATCATTCCATGCACCGGGAGTACTTCTCCTTGAGCCCGGAGAGCGCCGGGATTATCAATGAGACCCGGAAAAGGGGAAGGCGGGTGGTGGCCGTGGGGACCACCTCCTGCCGGGTTCTGGAGGCCAACGGGACGGAAGAGGGGCTGGTCCGCCCCGGGGAGGGGTGGACGGATCTCTTTATCTACCCCGGCTACTCCTTCCGGGTGGTGGATGCCCTCTTGACCAACTTTCACCTGCCCCGTTCCACCTTGCTGATGCTGGTAAGCGCCTTTGCCGGCCGGGAGGCGATTATGGAAGCGTACCGGCTGGCGGTGGAAATGGAGTACCGCTTTTACAGCTTCGGAGATTGCATGCTGATCTTGTAGCGGCGGGAATAATTGACAGAGATAGCCGGTTATTATATGCTATAGCAAGCAGGTGGCCCGATGGAATTGAAATTCAAGGTAATCAGTCGCTGCAAAAGCACCCAGGCCCGCCGGGGGCTGCTGGAGACGAAGCATGGAAAAGTGGAGACCCCGGCTTTTATGCCGGTAGGCACCCAGGGGACGGTCAAGACCATGACCCCCGGAGAGCTGGAGGAGACCGGCGCCGGCGTGGTCCTGGGGAACACCTATCACCTCTACTTGCGGCCGGGGATTGAAGTGATCGGGCGGGCCGGAGGACTGCACCGCTTCATGAACTGGAAGGGCGGGATCCTGACGGACAGCGGCGGCTTCCAGATCTTCAGCTTGGGCGGCCTGCGCCGGGTGGACGATGACGGGGTCACTTTCCAGTCCCATATCGACGGCTCCAGCCACTACCTCACTCCCGAACGGATCACCCGGCTTCAAAATATGCTGGGCTCCGATATTGCCATGGTGCTGGATCAATGCCCTCCCTACCCCTCTTCCCCGGAGGAGGTGCGGGAGGCGGTGGAGCGGACTACCCGCTGGGCCCGCCGCTGCCAAAGGGCCCACCAGAGAAGGGACCAGGCGCTTTTTGCCATCGTGCAAGGCGGGGTTTACAAGGAGTTGAGGAAAAGATCCGCCCTGGAGCTGGTAGAGATGGACTTCCCCGGCTACGCCGTGGGCGGCTTAAGCGTGGGCGAGCCCAAGGAGTTGATGTACCGCACCCTGGAAGATACCGTTCCGCTGCTCCCCGAGGGGAAGCCGCGCTACCTGATGGGGGTGGGGTCTCCCGACGCCCTCCTGGAAGGGGTCAGCCGGGGGATCGACCTCTTCGACAGCGTGCTGCCCACCAGGATTGCCCGAAACGGGCGGGTGATGACCAGCCGGGGCTATCTCAATATGCGCAACGCCGTTTATGCGGGAGATCTGGCGCCGCTGGATCCCGAATGTTCCTGCTTTGTTTGCCGGAGCTACTCCCGGGCCTATATTCGGCACCTGTTCAATGCCGGGGAGGTGCTGGCCTTGAGGCTGGCCACCTTTCACAATCTCTACTACCTGCAGCAGTTGATGCGCCGGATCCGGGAGGCTATCAGTGCCGGCCGGTTTGAAGAGTTCTATGCTCGACAGAAGGCAGTTTTAGACCAGTACTACGGAGGTGCTTAATAAAGTGGAGGAGCTCGTAAAAAATGTGGGAGCATTTCTCCCCATCGTGCTCATGTTTGTGATCTTTTACTTCCTGCTGATCCGTCCCCAGCAGAAGCAGCAGAAGAAGCGCCAGGAGATGCTGAACAACCTGCAGAAGGGAGACCGGGTGGTAACCATCGGCGGGATACATGGAGTAATCAAGGAGATTCACGATGACATCATTACGCTGAAAGTGGCCGACAACGTCAGCATCAAGTTTTCCAAGGGCGGCATAGACCACGTGAAAACCGACGAGGAGTAATAATCCCGGCCCTCGGTTCATATAGATCCAGGGAGGGGGTGTCTCCATGAACCGCTACGCCAATGCCGGTATCAACCAGCACTCCCCCCTGAGGAGGGTTTTACCCGTCCTGCTGAAAGGGATCGGCGGGGGGTTGCTCCTATCCCTGGTTCTCCTCTTCGCGGCGGCCTTGGTCTTATATTATACATCTGTACCTGAGAAGACGGCGCCATACCTGGTCTTTGTCATCAGCCTGGCGGCGGTGGTTGCCGGGGCCCGATACTGCGGGCGGCAGATCGGCTACCGGGGCTGGCTGTACGGAGGTCTCGTGGGACTGATCTACGTGCTTATCGTGCTGGGAGCGGGCTTGCTCCTGGTGGATAGCATCAGGATCGGCTGGCATTTCCTAACCAAGCTCTCTCTCGGCTTTGTTTTCGGGGCCGTGGGCGGCATGTGGGGGGTCAACAGCTAGACGAGCCGCCAATATAAAGCGGGGACTAACACCGTTGCTCCTTCCGCTCATATGATGATCTATGAGGGAAGGAGTGATTTTGTTTTGGCCTGTCAAAGAGATCCCGCGGCCCCAGCCTTTCCCTGGACACTGTACCTGGCCTTCCTGTTTCTGGCCCTGGTCCGGCTAGGGGCCGGCTGCTGCTGGAGCAGCCCCGCCCTGGCCGGTCAGGGTATTTTTGCCGCAGCCGACCTGCTGGTGGCCGGCCTGCTGTGGGCGGGACCGGGAAGCCCCTTTCCGCCGTCCAAAAAGCTTCTGCCCCTTCCCCCCCGAAGCTGGCTTCCCCTGGCGGGAGCGTCGGCCCTGCTCCTTTTCGGGACCGGTTTTCTGCTGCTGGGAAAGGGCATACTTTATCTTGGGGCAGGGGGCTCCCGGGAAGTCCATCCTTTCGCTGCTGTGCTTCCCCTTTTTATCGCCCCGGCCATCTTTTTTCTGGGGCGCCGGGCCTCCCGAGGGGGGCCCCGGGGGAGAAGCCTCTTTCTGGAGCTCCTGGCCGCCGGAAGCGGCAGGGAGATTTTGGCGCTGGCGGCGGTTTCCGCCGCTGTGACGGCCTCCCGGCTGGGGTACCGCGCCGGGGAGTTGCTTTTGCTCCTGGCGGCGGGAGCCGCCGTTCTCCAACTCTCCCTGGAGTTGGCCCGGGAGTGGCTTCAGTGCCTGGTGCGGCCCCTTCCCGCGGAAAGGGTGCTGGCGGCCCTGGGCAGGCGCTGGCGAAAGGAGGTGCCGGGAGTGATTCCCGGGCGGCTGGAGGCCTTCCCCCGGGAGGGCTTCCTGCAGATTAACGTACATATCCTCGGCGATTCGGGGAAGGAGCAGGAGGGAGGCCGGGAGGAGGAGCTGGCAATTATTTTAAAAAGGAGCCTGGGGGAACTGGACCGGCCCGGGATTCGGCTGGTCCCGGTGAAGGAGGCCGGGGAAGGAAAGCCCTATATTTACCGCCTTTTTCATTCGTGATATAATATGGAAAACAGCCGCCGGAAATAAGGGAGGGAAAAATTTTGAAGCATATTCGGACCATCAGCAAGGGTGTCAGCGGCCGCCGGGAGCAGGGCGGATGCCGGGAGTGCCCCACCTCGTGCCAGTCGGCTTGCAAGACCTCCTGCACCGTGGGCAACCAGGTCTGCCGCCAGGAGATTCTAAAAAAGTAGCCCCCGGGCTGCTTTTTTAAACTTGGTCGAGAAATTGTCCACTCTGCATCTCTTCAAGCTAAAAGATAAATACCTGGCCCTGGACGTGGAAAGCGGCGCCCTGCACCAGTGCGACGAGGTATCTTTTCGCCTCCTGGAGCTCATGGAGGCGGGACGCACCGGCGCCGAGGCCGCTTCCCTCCTGGCCCCGGAGCTGGGGGAGAGAGAAGTCCAGGAAGCCCTGGGGGAGATCGAGCAGTTAAAGGAGCAAGGCCTGCTCTGGAGCGAAAAGGACGTCCTGCCGGAGAACGGGGAGCCCCTGGTGAAGGCTCTCTGCCTTTTTATTACCGATCAATGCAACCTGGGCTGCCGCTACTGCTTCGTCCCGCCCGGGGCCCGGCATATGAGCGCCGCCGTGGGGAAGGCGGCGGTGGATTTCCTCCTGGAGCAGTCGGGCCCGCGCCGGCACTGCGAGATCGACTATTTCGGCGGGGAGCCGCTGCTTAACTGGGAGACGGTAATGGAGGTCACCGCTTACGCCCGGGAGGAGGGCCGGCGCCGGGGGAAGGAGATTGCCTTTACCCTGACCACCAACGGTCTTCTCCTGGAGGCGCCGGTCAGGGAGTACCTGGCCCGGGAGAATTTTGCCGTAGTGCTCAGCCTGGATGGGCGGCCGGAGATCCACAACGCCATGCGCCCCCGCCGGGGAGGCGGGGAGAGCTACCGGCAGGTGCTGCGCAACCTGCAGGAGTATGTGGCCCTGGATCCCCCGGGGGGCTACTATATCCGGGGGACCTATACCCGCCGGAATCTTGATTTCCTGGAAGATATTCGCCATATATACCAGCAGGGCTTCCGTTTCATCTCCCTGGAACCGGTGGTCGCCCCGGAAGAGATGGAGCATGCCCTCTCCCGGGAGGACCTGCCCCGCCTGCGGGAGCAGTACCTGGCCTTGACGGAGTTTTGCCTGGAGTGTGCCCGGAAAGGGGATCCCTTTCTCTTTTTCCATTTTGCCGTGAACCTGGACCAGGGGCCCTGCGTCTACAAGCGCCTCTCCGGCTGCGGAGCCGGGAGGGAGTACCTGGCCGTGGCCGCCGACGGCTCTCTCTACCCTTGCCACCAGTTTGTAGGCCGCCCAGAGTTTAAACTGGGGCATCTCCTGGAGCGGCCTCCCCTGGACCGGACCCGGATGGAGTCCTTTCCCGCCGCCGGACCCCACCGGGGGAAGTGCCGCCAGTGCTGGGCCCGCTATCACTGCGGCGGAGGCTGCCAGGCGGCCGCCTTTTTGAACGGGAATCCTGAAGAACCGTATGCCCTGGAGTGCGCCCTGCAGAAGATCCGCCTGGAGTGCGCCCTGTACCTGCAGGCTTCCCTGGGAGATTAAGGGGTGATTCCTTTTGGACCTGATTAGCTATGGCTGGCAGGAGAAGATGCGCCGGGAGGGTCCCCTGGCCTACCGCATGCGGCCCCGCAGCCTGGGGGAGTTGGTGGGCCAGGAGAAGATCCTGGGAGAGGGGAAGCCCCTGCAGCGGATGATTGCCGGGGGGAAGCTGGTTTCCCTGCTCCTCTACGGCCCACCCGGAACGGGCAAAACCAGCCTGGCCCGCATTATAGCCGCCGCATCCGGGGCTCATTTTGTCCAGCTTAACGCTGTCGCCGCGGGAGTTAAGGAGATCCGGGAAGAGATCGCCAGGGCCCGGGAGCGCTGGGCCACCGGCGGCGGGCGCACCATCCTTTTCATCGACGAGATCCACCGCTTTAACAAGTCCCAGCAGGATGCCCTCCTGGCTGCGGTGGAGGAAGGAACGGTTATCCTCATCGGCGCCACTACGGAGAACCCCTTTTTCTATATCAACGCCCCCCTGCTTTCCCGGACCCGCCTGGTGGTATTTGAAAAAATTGGGCGGGAAGATATCCGGCGGCTCCTGGAGAGGGCCCTGGAGGACAAGGAGCGCGGCCTGGGAGAGCTGTCTGTGGAGGCAGACCCCAGGGCCCTGGATTACCTGGCCGATCTGGCTGAAGGCGACGCCCGGGTGGCTTTGAATGCCCTGGAGACGGCGGTGCTTTCCGCCGGAAGCGGCCGGGAAAAGATCCGGCTCTCCCTCCCCCTGGTCCAGGAAGTTTTGCCGGGGCGCCCCCTGGAATACGACCGGGAGGGGGACAGCCACTATGACATGGCCTCGGCCTTGATCAAGTCCATTCGCGGCTCCGATCCTGACGCCGCTCTCTACTGGATGTCCCGCATGCTCCAGGGAGGCGAGGATCCCCTGTTCATCGCCCGCCGCCTGATCATCAGCGCCGCCGAGGATGTGGGCAATGCCGACCCCCGGGCCCTGCCCCTGGCCGTGGCGGCGGCCCAGGCGGTGCAGTTTATCGGCATGCCCGAGGGGCGCATACCCCTGGCCCAGGCCGCTGCCTACCTGGCGTCGGCCCCCAAAAGCAACGCCGCCTACCTGGCGCTGGAAGAGGCCCTGGCCGAGGTGGAGCGGAGCGGGAACCAGCCGGTACCTTCCCACCTGCGGGATGGAAGCTACCGGGGCGCCGCCCGCCTGGGGCGCGGCCGCGGCTACCTTTACCCCCACGACTACCCGGGCCACTACGTTCCCCAGCTCTATCTTCCCGAAGCGCTGAAGGACAAGCGCTTCTACCGCCCCACGGAACAGGGCTTTGAGAAGCAGATTCGGGAGCGGCTGCAAAGGCTTCGCTCCCGGGGGAGTGCCGGCGATGAGTAGAGACTGCTACTATGTTCCCCGGAAGCCCGTCCGGGCCCGCATCGCCGTGGGTGCCTGCCGCTTCATCGGCACCCTGGCCCCTGTGAGCGGGGAGGAAGAGGCCCAGGAGCTTATCCAGGCCGTCCGGAAAGAGTTTCCCGATGCCACTCACCATGCTTACGCCCTTTCCATCGGCTGCGGTGCCTCCCTCATCGAACGCTGCCATGACGACGGGGAGCCGGCCCTGACCGCCGGGGCGCCCATGCTCCAGGTTTTTAAGGGGGCCGGCCTTTCCGACCTGGTCATGGTGGGCACCCGCTACTTCGGGGGGGTAAAGCTGGGGATCGGCGGCCTGACCCGGGCGTACTCCGCCTGTGCCCGGGCCTGCCTGGAGCAGGCAGAGCTGGCGGAGAAGGAGAAGCGCTTCAAGTTTAACCTGGCGGTCGGCTACGAGCACCTGGGGGCGGTACTCCGCTACCTGGAAGGGTGCGGCGGGGGAATAATAGGAATTGAGTACGGGGAGCAGGCGGCGGTCACCGCTACCCTGCCCCATGACCGGGCGGAGAAGGCCCGGGCCGATTTCCTGGAGTTGACCCGGGGCCAGGGCTGCTGGAAAGTACTGGAGGAAGAGGTATGGGTGCTAAGGGAAGAGTAGTGGTCGCCATGAGCGGCGGGGTGGACAGCTCCGTGGCCGCCGCTCTTTTAAAGGAAGAGGGCTGGGAGGTGCTGGGGGTTACCCTGCGCCTCTGGGAAGATACGGCCGGCGGCGGGGAGCAGTCGCCGGAAAGGGGCAAGTTCGCGAAGGCCATCCAGGATGCCCGCGGGGTGGCCCGCTCCCTGGCTATCCCCCACTACGTGGTGGACCGGCGGGAGCCCTTCCGGGAGACGGTGGTGGACTACTTTGCCCGGGAGTACGCCCGGGGCTGTACCCCCAACCCCTGCGTCCTCTGCAACCGGAAGATAAAGTTTGCCGCCCTGCTGGAGAAGGCGAGGGAGTTGGGGGCGGATTATATTGCCACGGGGCACTATGCCCGGGTGGAGTTCTCCCCGGAAAGAGGGCGCTATCTGCTCAAGAAAGGGGTGAGCCGGGAGAAGGACCAGTCCTACATGCTCTACAATCTCTCCCAGGAGCAGCTGGCCCGCTGCCTATTTCCCCTGGGGGGGATGACCAAGACCCAGGTGCGGCGGAAGGCGGAGATGCTGGGCCTGGCTGTCGCCGGCAAAAAGGAGAGCCAGGAGATCTGCTTCATCGCCGACGGCGACTACCGGAGCTTTCTTGGCCGCTGCGGGATCCGGGGGCGGCCCGGTCCCATCCTCCATGTTTCGGGGAGGCGGCTGGGGACCCACCGGGGGATCCCCTTCTATACCGTGGGCCAGCGCCGGGGGCTGGGCATAACCTGGCCGCACCCCCTCTACGTGCTGGAGATCCGGCCCCAGGAGAACCTAATCGTGGTGGGGGAACGGGAGGCGCTGTACCGCCGGGGAGCCCGGGTCCGGAGGCTAAACCTGATCAGCATCTCCGCCCTGGAGGGGCCGGAACGGGTGAAGGCCAAAATTCGCTATCGCGCTCCCGAAGTGGAGGCCCTCTTGAAGCCGGCGGAGAGCGGGGAGGGAGGTGAGGTCTGCTTTGCGGAGCCCCAGCCGGCGGTAACCCCGGGCCAGGCGGCGGTATTTTACCAGGAGGACCTGGTCCTGGGCGGGGGCACCATTGTCCAGGCCTTTTAGGTATGCTATTTACTATTTCTGGATAACCTAAGTTTAAAAGGGTTTTCCGGAAGCAGGTGCAGAAAAGTGCAGTGCCCCCTGTGCAAAAGCCGGGATACGGGAAAGATAGGCAGCAACCAGTACTACTGCTGGCAGTGCCTGATGGAGTTCAAGGCCAGTTCCCAGCAGACGGGGAAGATGTACTTTGTGGAAGAAGACGGCTCCCTGGTTCCCGTATCCTTCAAGGAAGAGGCATAAAGAGGCAGGATCCTTGCTCCCCGGCAGGCTTCGGTCGCCATGGCCGGGAGAGAGTCTTTTGGGCCGGATTCCCAGGGACGTTCCCTCCAGCCCGGAAAGGGGCGGGATAACCCTGCGCTGCTCCGGGGCTGGGCCGGGCCCCGATCCCGGGCGGCGGCCGGGGAAAAAATAATTTGCCGGCGCTCTCCATATAGTAATAGGGGACTTACCAGGGGGCTCTTTTCCAGAGAGGAGACCCGGGCCGTATATGGAGGGGTGCGGTAAATGGGGAACGGTTTCTCCCGCTGGCCGGTCCGGCAGGCCGGAGTGTACATCGGCACCGGCATTCTAGTGCTGCTGCTGATTATCGGCCTGATCCGGGTCAGGCATGCCCTCCTGATGGTCTTGAACCCTTTCCTGGTGGCCCTAATCCTGGCCTACCTCCTGGCTCCCCTGGTAAACATTGTCGAGAAGAGGGAAGTATCCCGGTCAGCGGCCATCCTGCTAGTCTTCCTGGTGATCGCCTTACTGGTCTTTGTGTTCTCCGTCCGGGTGGTCCCCCCCTTCCTGGAGGATCTCCAGAGGCTGGTTCAGCAGATCCCCGCCTACAACCGGGCCCTCCAGGAATTTTTCAGCCATATTCAGCAGGATTACCAGCGGTTCAATTTGCCGCCTTATTGCACCGGGCTCATAGAAGACGGCATCGCCGGGCTGGAGAGAGCCTTTGTCCAGCAGTTGCAGAGGTCCCACCTGTTTGTTTTAAACCTGTTTCAGCGGGTCGCCCTCCTGCTGCTGGTTCCCGTCCTCACCTTTTATTTCCTGCGGGATGAAAAATCCTTGAAGGGGGCTCTCTACCGGATGGTCCCGCGCCGCTACCGTCCCTTTTATCTGGAGCTGTGCAAGGATATCGACCGGGCTCTGGGCTCCTATGTCCGGGGGGTGCTGCTGGTAAGCCTGGTGGTGGGGATTTTAAGCTATGTGGGGCTGCTGGTCCTAAAGATCGACTTTCCCCTGGTCTTTGCTTTCATCTTGGGGATTACCAACCTGATTCCCTACGTGGGCCCAATCATCGGCTCCGTGCCCGTACTCCTGGTAGCCCTGCTCAGTTCTCCGGGCCTGGCTTTCAAGGTGCTCTTGATGATTGTCATCATCCAGCAGCTGGAGTCCCAGCTGGTGGCCCCCATCATTATCGGGCGGAGCACCGGGATGCACCCCCTGGCCGTTATCCTGGCCCTCTTGTTAGGGGGAACCATCTTCGGCTTTGCTGGGCTGATCCTGGCTCTTCCCGCGGCCATCGCCCTGCAGATCACCGCCCGCCACCTGCTGCGGCTGTGGCAGCAGGCTTAAGCTGCGGTGGGGGGCCGGCTGGAGCGCTTTTAATTGACATAGCAATATTTGAAAAGATATAATTGTTGTGATACTCGCGAGGAGGTTCACCTTTGATGCGGAGCAGTGAAATTAGATCTCTTTTCTTGGACTTTTTTCGCCGGAAAGGGCACCTGGTTTTGCCCAGCTTTTCTTTAATCCCCAAGGACGATCCCACGCTGCTTTTAATTGGAGCGGGGATGGCTCCCTTGAAGCCCTACTTTACCGGGGAAAGCAAGCCCCCCCATCCGCGGGTGGCCACCTGCCAGAAGTGCGTCCGCACCCCCGATATCGAGCGGGTGGGCTACACCGGGCGCCACGCCATCTTTTTTGAAATGCTGGGCAATTTTTCTTTTGGCGATTATTTCAAGGAAGAGGCCATCACCTGGGCCTGGGAGCTGGTGCGGGAAGGCTTCCGAATGCCCCGGGAAAAGCTCTGGATCAGCGTTTATGAAGAGGACCAGGAAGCCTATCGCATCTGGCGGGAAAAGATCGGGGTTCCCGACGAACGCATTGTCCGGCTGGGCAAGGAGAGCAATTTCTGGGAGATCGGTACCGGTCCCTGCGGCCCCTGTTCGGAGATCTACTTCGACCTGGGGCCGGAAATCGGCTGCTCCCGGGAGGACTGTGCTCCGGGCTGCGACTGCGACCGCTACCTGGAGATCTGGAACCTGGTCTTTACCGAATTTTACCGCGAGGCCGACGGCGGGCTCACCCCCTTGAAACAGAAGAACATCGACACGGGAGCCGGGCTGGAGAGGCTGGCCATGGCCCTGCAGGGGGCAGCCTCCCTGTACGAGATCGATCTGGTCCGGCCCCTTTATGAATATTTCTCCGCCAAGGTTGCCCCCGGGCATCGGGAGGAAGCCCCCCTGCGCATCGTTGCCGAGCACAGCCGGGGCACGGTTTTTTTAATTGCCGACGGGGTGCTCCCCTCCAACGAGGGGCGCGGCTATGTCTTGCGCCGGCTGCTGCGGCGGGCGATCCGCTTCGGGCGCCTCCTGGGGATGGGCGACTATTTTCTTTCCCAGGCGGTCCCCCTGGTGGTGGACCTGATGGGGGATGCTTATCCCGAGCTAAGGCAGCGGCAGGATTACATCATCCAGATTATAAAAACGGAAGAGAGCCGCTTTTACGAAACCCTCTCCCAGGGGATGGCCATCCTGGAAGGCTACCTGGAAGAGCTGCGGGCACGGGAGAGCAAAGTTCTGCCGGGCGAGTGGGCCTTTAAGCTGTACGATACCTACGGATTCCCTCTGGACCTGACCAGGGAGATCGTGGCCGAGAAAGGTTTTGCCGTGGACGAGGAATCTTTTAAGCGGCACCTGGCCGGACAGCAGGACCGGGCCCGGGCCGCCCGGGCCCAGCTGGAGCTGGGGGATAAAAAGCGCTATGCCCCGGCGGGCAAAGAGCCTACGGTCTTCGACGGCTATAGTACCCTGGAGGGAGAAGGACGGATCAAGCTCCTGCTGGTGGACGGCCAAAGGAAAAAGGAAGCGGCGGCGGGGGATAAGGTGGAAGTGATCCTGGACCGGACGCCCTTCTATGCGGAAGCCGGCGGCCAGGTGGGGGATGCCGGGATTCTCAGTACCGCTGGGGGATTGATGGTCGTGGAGCGGACAAGCTCCACCCCCGGCGGGCAGATCATTCACCGGGGTACCGTGGAAAAGGGGAAGATAATGGAAAAAGATACCGTCAGGGCCCGGGTTGACGCGGAGCGGCGGCAGGCGGTGAGCCGCAGCCATACCGCCACTCACCTGCTGCACAAGACCCTTAGGGAGCTCCTGGGCGAGCATGTCAACCAGGCCGGCTCCCTGGTGGCTCCAGACCGGCTGCGCTTCGATTTCACCCATTTTGCCCCTCTCTCCCCCGGGGAGCTGAAAGAGCTGGAGGAGCGCATGAACCGTTTGATCCTGGCCAACATCCCCGTGGCTGTGGAGTATACCAGCCTGGAGGAGGCCCAAAAAAGGGGAGCCACAGCCCTCTTTGCCGAAAAATATGACCGGGAGGCGGTGCGGGTGGTCTCCATCGGGGAGTACAGCATGGAGCTGTGCGGCGGGACCCACCTGCGGAGCACCGCCGAGATCGGCTTGTTCAAGGTGATTGCCGAGGAGGGGATCGGCTCCGGGGTGCGGCGCATCGAAGCGGCTACGGGAATGGAGTCCTACCAACTGATCCGGGAGGAGGGCCGCCGACTGGAGAAGGTGGCCGGCATGCTCCAGGTGCCGGCGGCGAAGCTGGAGCGCAAGCTGGAGGAGCTGCTCCAGGAGAACCGGCAGCTTCAGAAAAGCTGCCAGGAGATGAAGCAGCAGCTGTCCCTGCTGGAAGTGGGGGAACTGGCCAAGAAGGCCGTCAACGTTGACGGGGTCAAGGTCCTCAGTGCGGCGGTCTCCGCCGCCGGTGCCGAGGAACTGAGGCTGATGGCCGATGAGCTAAAGAAGCGGCTGGCTCCGGCGGTGGTGGTTCTGGGCACGGTCCAGGGGGGGAAGGTGCTGCTGGTAGGCGCCGTTACACCGGACCTGGTTAAACGCGGCTACGATGCCCGTCCGGTGATCTCCGCCCTGGCGCGCCTGGTGGGGGGCGGGGGCGGCGGACGCCCGGAAATGGCCCAGGCCGGCGGGAAAAATCCCGCCGCCCTGGAGGCGGCCCTGGGCTCCGTGGAGAAGCTGATACGCGAGGGAAAGGCCGTTTCTAAGGAACATAACTAAACAAGCTGGCAGGGGGTATGATTTTGGACGAGAATCATAATCATGAGGAGACGGTGCTTTTCAAGGTTAACCCGGAGGATGAAGAGAACAAGGCCCGGGCCATTTTGCTGAAGGTGTACCAGGCGCTAAAGGAGAAGGGCTACAACCCCCTCAACCAACTGGTGGGCTACCTTATCTCCGGCGATCCCGCTTACATTACCAGCCACCGCAATGCCCGCAGTCTGATCCGGCAGGTGGAGCGGGACGAATTAATTGAGGAGCTGGTAGACAGCTATCTAAAACAAGCGGAAGCGGACCGGTCTTAAGGTGGAGTACCGCGAACTGGGCCAAAGCGGCCTGAGAGTATCCCGTCTTTGCTTCGGCTCCTTGACCATGGGGCCCCTGCAGAAAAATCTCTCCCTGGAAGAAGGGGCGCGGCTGCTGCGGCGGGCCTTGGAGGGGGGAGTCAATTTTATTGATACCGCCGAGCTGTACCAAAATTATTCCTATCTGGCCCGGGCTCTTAAAGGCTGGAGCGGGGATGTAGTTATCGCCACGAAAACCTACGCCTACAGCCGGCAGCAGGCGGAAGCCAGCTTGGAAAAAGCCCGCCGCGCCCTGAACCGGGAGGTGGTGGAGATCATGCTCCTCCATGAGCAGGAATCGCCGCTGACCCTTAAGGGGCACCGGGAGGCCCTGGACTACCTGCAGGAGGCCAAGGATAAGGGACTGATTCGGGCCCTGGGCTTTTCCACCCATCACGTGGCCGCGGTGAAGGCGGCGGCGGAGATGGAGGGGATCGACGTGATCCACCCCCTGCTCAACATGCGGGGCTGGGGCATCCGTGACGGGAAGCTTGAGGATATGCTGGAGGCCATAGCGGCCGCCAGGAGCCGGGGAATCGGCATCTACGCCATGAAGTCCCTGGCCGGGGGGCATTTAATAAACCGGGCGGCGGAAGCCCTGGCTTTTGTAAAAAACCTGGCCGCTGTGGATGCGGTGGCGGTGGGCATGGGCAGTCTTGCGGAGCTGGAATACAACCTGGCTTTTTTCAGCGGCCGCCTCGTCCCCCATGGGGTGGGCGGCCTGGGAAAACAGGTTCGGAAGCTGCATTTTTTGCCGGAAGAAGGATGCCAGGGCTGCCGGCAGTGCCTCCAGGCCTGCCCCCAGGAGGCCCTGGAGTGGCGGGAAGGGAGGCCGGCAGTCAGGGAGGAAGAATGTATCCTCTGCGGCTATTGCGGCGCCCACTGCCCCAACCTTTGCTGGCGCATTTTTTAATGAGGGGGAGAGCATGCGCATTCTCGCCCTGGACCTGGGAGAAAAACGCATCGGCGTGGCCCTCTCGGACGCCCTGGGCTTAACGGCCCAGGGCCTGGAAGTAATTAGCTATACCCGGCCGGAGCAGGCCCTTTCCCGGCTGGAGGAGATCTGCCGGGAGTACCTGGTGGAGCGCATTGTGGTGGGCCTGCCCCTAAATATGGACGGCAGCAGGGGGGAGGCCGCCCGCCGGGCGGAGGCCTTTGCCGCCAAAATCCGGCAGGCCCTGGGCCTTCCGGTCTCTTTTATGGACGAGCGGCTCAGCACGGCGGCGGCGGAAAAGACCCTTTTGGAGGCGGATGTGAGCCGCCGGAAGCGAAAACAGGTCAGGGATAAGCTGGCCGCTGTCTTGATCCTGGAGGCGTACCTGGAAGCCCGCCGCCGGGAGGGTTGATAATTTGCCCCGATCCAGGGGAAAATGAAGGCAGTACCCAATAAATTATCATAAAACGGGGTGTTCTGATTGAAGGAAAACGGAGAAGAGAGGCCCAGTATCATTACCCTGATTGACGAAGACGGAGGCGAACACGAATTTGAGGTGCTGGATGTCTTCCCGGTAGATGCCAAGCGCTACGCCATCCTGGTTCCGGTGGAGGATAATCATGCCGGGACAGGGGAGAGGGGAGACGAAGAGGAGGCCGATGCCGAGGAGTACGAGCGGGCTTACATATTCCGGATTGAAGAGGTGGAAGGAGAGGAGAGCCTGGTAGAGGTGGAAGAAGAAGAGGAATGGAACCGGGTGGCCCGGGAATGGGAGCTGCGCATGCAGGAACTGGAGGAAGACGGCGAGTAGAGACCCTGGCGGCTGAAGGTGGTGGAAACAGATGAAGCAGATTCTTGCCAAGCGGACCCTGATCTGGTCGGGCGGAGCCTTGCTGATCCTGGTGGTGGCCCTGGCCTCGGCCCTTTTGGCCTACTACTGCATGCTGCTGCCCGTGAACCGGGAGGGGTCCGGGGAGATAATTACCGTTGAAATACCCGATGGAGCGTCCACCAGCCAGATTGCCCAGCTGCTCTCGGAGCGGGGAGTTATTCGCAGCCCCTTGATCTTTCGCCTCTACTCCCGCTGGAACGGCCTCGACACCAAGTTTATCGCCGGAGAGTACCGCCTCAGCCCCTCCATGGAGTTGAAGGAGATCGCCGGGATTATCGCCCGGGGCGACGTTTACCGGGAGACCTGCTGGTTCACCGTTCCCGAAGGCTTTACTGTGGAGCAGATTGCGGACCTGCTCCAGGAAAAGGGCCTGGGAGATGGGGAGCAATTCCTGGAGCTGGCGGCCCGGCCCGGCGATGAACTGACGGCCCGGTTCTCCTTCTTAAAAGAAGCCGGGAAAAATCCCGAAGTAAACTATGTTCTTGAGGGGTATCTCTTCCCCGATACCTACGAGGTGGAGAAGGGGGCCGCCCTGGAGGAGATCGTCGGCCTCATGCTGAACCGCTTTGCCAAGATCTTTAGCCCTCAGTGGCAGGAACGGGCCGGAGAACTGGGCCTGAGCGTGCACCAGGCGGTGACCCTGGCCTCCATTATCGAGCGGGAAGCGGTGGTGGCCCACGAGCGGGAGCGGATCGCCTCCGTGTTCCATAACCGCCTGGCCAAGAATTATCCCCTGGAATCTTGCGCCACCGTACAGTATGCCCTGGGGGAGGTCAAGCCGGTGCTCACCACCAGGGACCTGGAGCATCCCTCCCCGTACAACACCTACCGGCGAAGCGGCTTGCCCCCCGGACCCATCGCCTCTCCCGGAAAGGACTCTTTAAGGGCGGCCCTGTACCCGGAGGAGAGCGACTACTTCTTCTTCGTGGCCAAGCAGGACGGCTCGGGGGAACACTATTTCAGCCGCACGCTCAGCGAACACGAGGCCTACAAGCGCCGGGCGGAAGCCGGGCAGTAAATCCGTATAAAAGAGAGAGTCCCGGCTCTTCGGTGTCCGCCTGGCTCTAAAACCGCATAAAATCAGCCCTCCCGGGAGAAGAATGTACCCCGGGAGGGTTTCTTTTGAGCCGCCTTATTTGCCAGCGAAGAATTGCCTGGCTGCTGCTTCTCCTGAGCTGCATCTTTCTCTTTTTGGTAGGGAAGCTGGTAAAAATACAGCTCTTTCGAAGCGCAGAGTTGACCGAGTTGGCGGTTCAGCAGCGGGCCCGGGGGCTGAATTTTTTTGACGGGCGGGGGGATATCCAGGACCGCCACGGGGACTCCCTCCTGGACAGCCGGCAGGAGTTGGGGCTGGTGGCCTTCCCCGGCCTGTACCGGGGCTGGGAGGAGGAGTTGCTGCGCCTCTTCCCCGACCTGCCGGAGCTGGACCGGCTAAAGAATCCTCCCGACGGACCCTACCCTTTCTGGTTGACCTCTTCCCTGGCTCGCCCCCACCCGGCCCTGGAGGGATCCGTGCCGGGACTGGTTCCCCTTCTGAACCGGCAGCGCTACGGCCCGGAGGCCCTGGCTTCCCACCTGGTGGGCTACCTGAACGAAAGCCAGGGGAGGGGGGTCAGCGGTATCGAGGGGGCTTTCGACGGGGAGCTCTCCCGGGGACAGGAGGCGCTTCTCTCCGCCGTGGTTGACGGGCGGGACCGCCTGGTGCCCGGCCTGGGCTACCGGCTGCGCCGGTCCAGGGATGCTTCCTCCAACGTGGTCCTCTCCCTGGACGGCCCTTTGCAAAAAGAGCTGGAGGCCATCCTGGATCGCCATCTCCGCCGGGGGGCGGCGGTGGTCATGGATCCCTGGAACGGCGACCTCCTGGCCCTGGCCAGCCGCCCCAACTTCCAGGCGCACAAGCTGGCCGATTACCTGGACCAGGACCAGCAAGCGCTAATCAACCGGGCCCTTTGGGAGTATCAGCCCGGTTCCCTCTTCAAGATCGTGGTGGCGGCCGCCGCCCTGGAAGAGAAGCTGGTGGACCTCTTCGACAAGTTTTACTGCCCCGGCGGCATTACCGTGGAGGGCCTCTTTATACCCTGCTCCCGGCTGCACCGCGGCGAAGAGATTACCCTGGTGGAGGCCTTCGCCCACTCCTGCAATACCGTCTTTATCCAGCTGGCTCTCCGGCTGGGCCCGGAAAAGATTATCGCCTTGGCGGAAAACCTGGGATTGGGCCGCCCCACAGGAATACCCGTGGAGGAGCGGCCCGGCAGCCTCCCTTCCAGAGAGGATCTCGCCTCCCCCCGCTGCCTGGCCAACATGGCCCTGGGCCAGGGGGAGGTGATGACCAGCCCCCTGCAAATGGCGGTAGTGGTCTCCGCCGTGGCCAACGGGGGGCGCCGGGTGCAGCCGCGGCTGGTGCTGGCCCTCACCGACGACTCCGGGCGCCGGACCAGGAATTACCTCCCCCGCCGGGGGGAATACGTTTTCTCCCCGGCCACCGCCCACCGGCTCAAGTACCTGATGCAGGCGGTGGTGGAGCAGGGCACGGCCAGGTCCGTCTCCCTCCCCGGGGAGCCGGTGGGGGCCAAAACGGGGACCGCCCAGAGCGGGAGAGTAACGGGGGAGGGGCGGGAGATCCTCAATTACTGGATCGCCGGCCTCTATCCCCTGGATCAAGCCCGGGCGGTGATTGTGGTCTTTGCCGACGAACTGAAGGAGGGGACGGTCCAGGAAGTCTTCGGGAAGGTGGTGCAAGCTTTGAGCCGCTCTTCCTTGTGGGCCAAACGGTAAAAACAGGGGCTGCTCCCCCCGGGAGCAGCCCCTGTGTCTTTGGCCAGATAAAAACGCCTATTTTACCTTGCTGGATTCGCTCTTGTTAACCCACAGGGCAAAGATCATGGCCAGGACCATGACGGCGCGGACGGGCTTGAAGATCACGTTCCAGATTTGAGCAGCCGTGGAGACCCGCGGATTCTCCGGCAGCCCGTAGCTGGAGGGCGCATCTCCCAGCACGTACATGACTCCCAGGCCGTCCAGCTCCTCCAGGCCGTAAATCCGCGCCTTAACGTTGCCGGCCTTCTTCAGTTCCTCCAGGCGCTTTTCCGCCTGAGCGATCATTTCTCTCCGTTCACCGAAGCTGATGGCTCCCGTGGGGCAAGTCTTGGCACAAGCGGGGATCAGCCCGTTGGTGATGCGGTCGTAGCATAGAGTACACTTGCGGGCAACATTGGCCGCCCGGTCAAAGCCGATGACGTTGAAAGTACAGTTGGCGGCGCAATAGTTGCAGCCGATGCAGCGCCTGGGGTCGATCTTTACCGTCCCGTACTCGGTATGGCTTATGGCGTTGGCCGGGCAGACCTTGATGCAAGCCGCGTCGGTGCAGTGCACGCAGCCATGCTTGGCAAAGAGCCAGCGCACATTTCCGTTCTCGTCTTCCTGCTCCCGGAAAACGATTTTAGTCCAGGTTACCGGAGAGAAGCGGGGCGGGTTTTCATAGTCTCCCGTGAACTCGGTATCTTCGGCAGGAAGCTGGTTCCACTGCTTGCAAGCCACTTGGCAGGCCCGGCAGCCAATACACTTGGTAGTGTCTATAAGCTTGGTTGCTTTCATCCCTTATCCCACCTTCCTTATGTTGCACAGGAATGCCTTCGATTCGGGGATTGTGGTGTTGGCGTCCCCGACGGAAGGGCTCAGGTCATTGGTAATCGCACCTTTGCGCATACCGCAGTATCCCCAGTGGAAGGGCATTCCGACAACGTGTACTTGCTTCCCGTTGACGGTCATCGGCTTAAGCCGCTTGGTCACACAGGCCTTGGCCTTGATGGATTTCTGCTCCCCGTTTTTCAGGAGGCGCTTGCTTTCCACCAGCACCGTTTCGCCGTTTTTAATATTCAGTTCAATGGCCAGTTCTTCGCTGATCTCGATGAACAGCTCCGGCATGGTTTCATTCAACCAGGGCATGTTCCGGGTCATAATCCCGGACTGGTAATGCTCCGTTATCCGGTAGGTGCTCATGATGTACGGGTACTTGCTCCGCTCTTCTTCCGTTTCCGCCAGGTGGCCCTCATACCAGCGCTGGCTGACGGGGTTGAAGGTGGCCTTGGGATAGAGCAGGTTGGGTACCGGGCTTTCCGCCGGTTCGAAATGAGCCGGGAAAGGACCGTCAACCATACCGTTGGAGAAGAAGCGAGCCTGGCCTTCCGGCAGCATGATATAGGGGAACCGGGCTGCTTCCTCGAAGGACCAGGCACCGGGCCAGTCGGGAATATCCAGGTTTTTAACCAGCTTGCCCTCTTCGTCCCACCAGAACACCTGCAGCTCCGGGTTCCAGGGGTTCCCCTGGAGGTCGGCGGAGCAGCGGTTATAGACGATGCGCCGGTTCAAGGGCCAGGCGAAAGACCAGCCCAGGTTGGAGCCGATGCCTTCCGTCTCCTTGATCCGGCTCTGGCAGGCCGGGTTCTCGTCATTGTTATAGTACCCGCTGAAGAGCCAGTTGCCGCAGGCGGTGGAACCGTCATCCTTCAGGCCGACGAAATTGGTTACATACTGGCCGTCGGCCACGGTGTAGCCGTTGATCTCCTTGCAGACCTTGGCGATATCCACCCGGCCGTCCTCACCCTCGTAGTCCCACTTCAGCTTGGTGATGGGATCGGGGAAAGTGGCATTGGGATCGGCGGCATACAGTTCCTGCAGCTTTTTAAAGAGCTCGTAAGCAATTTGGAGATCCGCCTTGCATTCGCCGGGAGCGTCCTGGGCTTTCCACTGCCACTGGATCCAGCGGCCGCTGTTGGCCTTGGTTCCTTCCCGTTCAAAGGAAGCGGTGGCGGGCAGCAGGAAGACCTCCGTCTGGATCTCTTTCGGGTTGGCCCCCGCTTCTTTTTTCCAGAAACTTGCCGTTTCATTCTCAAAGATGTCCACGGAGACCAGCCAATCCAGCTTGCTCTGGTAGCTGCGCTTGGCCGCCGCCGAGGGGCCGGTGACCGCCGGGTTGTCAGCCCAGCAGATCAACCCCTTGATTTCCCCTTCGCCCATGTACTTGTACAAGCCGATATGGGAGTGATCCCGGTGGTCCAGCTTGGGCAGGTAGTCGTAGCAGAAGTCGTTGTCGGCGGTGGCATGTTCGCCCCAGAAGGCTTTCAGCATGCTGATCAGGTACTTGGGCTTGTTGGACCACCAGCACGGGGGAGCGGGAGTCTCTTTTTCAATGTAATCCGCCAGGGTGGGGTGCGAGGCGGCCTTGGGGGCGGAAAGGTAGCCCGGAATAATGTGGTAGAGAATAGCCATGTCTGTGGAACCCTGCACGTTGGATTGGCCCCGCTGGGCGTTGACTCCGCCTCCGGGAATACCCATGTTCCCCAACAGCAGCTGGACTATGGCGCAGGCCCGCACGTTCTGGGAGCCGTGGGTGAACTGGGTGATCCCCATGGCGTACAAGATATTGCCGGCTTTACCGGGTTTTCCCGTGGAAGCATAAAGCCGGTAGGACTCTTCCAGGATATCTTTGGGGCACCCGGTAATTTTGCTGACGGTATCCAAGGTGTACTTGGCATAGAATTTTTTCATCAACTGGAACACGCACTGCGGGTTTTCCAGGGAAGGGTCCTTCAACGGGTTGCCGGCGCTGTCCGTCTGGTAGCTCCAGCTGGACCGGTCGTACTTCTTGGCGTTGCGGTCGGGATCATCCTGGATGCCGGAAAAGAGCCCCGTTTCCTCGTCAAAATCGTACTCCTCGCTAACCAGGTACGCGGCGTTGGTGTAGCTGAGGACATATTCCTTGTGGTAAAGCTCGTTTTCCAGGACATAGTTGATCAAGCCGCCCAGGTAGGCGATATTGGTGCCCGGGCGGATGGGGACGTAAAGATCGGCTACCGCTGCCGTCCGGGTAATCCGCGGGTCCACGACGATGAGTTTTGCTCCCCTGGTCTCCCGGGCTTTTTCAATCCATTTCATGGAGATGGGGTGGTTCTCCGCGGTGTTCCCGCCGATGTTCATAAACACATCACTGTTCCGGTAATCGATCCAGTGATTGGTCATGCAGCCTCTTCCAAACGTGGCGCCAAGACCGGCGACCGTGGAAGAGTGTCAGAGGCGGGCGCAGTGATCGATATTAATTATGCCCATGGCGCGGGCCATCTTGTTAAAGAGGTAGTTCTCCTCGTTGGTGCAGAAAGCGCTGCCCAGCCAGGCGATGGCGTTGGTGCGGTTGACGGTTACCTTCCGGCCATCGACGGTATCCGTAAGTTCGAAGTTCTCGTCTCGGGTTTTCTTAATGCGCTGGGCAATGGTTTCCAGCATCCAGTCCCAATCCTTCTCTTCCCAGCGGTCGCTGCCGGGAGCCCGGTAAAGGGGCTTGGTCAGCCGATTGGGATTCGGCTTGGGACGGCCTTGAGAATCGTAGATATAGGAAACGTTATAAAGGGAGCTCCCCTTGCTGCAGAGAGACCCTTCGTTAATGGGATGATCGGGATCACCCTCGGTATTGATGATTACGTCCCGGTTATGCTCATTCTTAACCACGTGGCACAGGATGCCGCAGCCGACACCGCAGAATGTACATATGGTCGGCACCTCGCGGGCATAGTGAACCCGGATTTTTTCTGCCGCTTCCAGTCGGCTTTGAAAGCCGGAGCCGGCCAAAATTGAGGCTGCAGCAGCTGTACCGGTAAGCTTTAAGAAAGTGCGGCGCGATAGTTTCATAGACACTTGTTTACACCCCCTGAAATTAACTGATCACTTATTCCGGTGGTCAACTGCTTTTTACTGAAGGCTGCACCGGCGTAGCTACGGTTTTGGCCTTGGCGGCGGGCACCTCTCCAAACTTGGGCCGCTTGGTCAGACGGTCGATGAAGGGAACGAAAGCATTCATGAACAGGATGGAGAAAGCCGTCCCCTCCGTGGGGGCCAGGACCAGCCGGAAAAGCATCAGGAGCACCCCGATGCAGATGCCAAAGATTATCTTCCCTTTGGGAGTAACGGGGCTGGTAACCCAGTCGGTAGCCATAAAGATAGCCCCCAGCAGGACACCGCCCACCAGAATGTGGTAAAGGGGGTTTTTCCCGAACAAGAGAGCCATTACCGCCACCGTGCCAATAATGGAGACCGGTATGTGCCAGTCAATATGCTTCTTGTAGAGCAGGTAGCCGCCCCCCAAAAGCAGGGCCAGGGCCGAAGTCTCTCCCAGGGCGCCCCCGGGATGGGCCAGAAAGATCTGTCCCAGGCTGGGCATCCCGGAATACAGGCCCTGCTTCATCATGGCCAGGGGAGTAGCCTGGGTAGCCACGTCGATGGTTCCAATGAAAGGACGCATGCCGGTAAAGGCTGCCGTGACATATTGGAATAAAGGCACGATCAGTATCACGGAGAGCCGGCCAAAAAGAGCCGGGTTGAACCGGTTCCAGCCCAGGCCGCCCATGAGCTCCTTGGCCACGCCGATGCCGATAAAAGTGGCCAGGGCGGCCGTCCACCAGGCAGTACCCGGGCCAAAGCAGAGGGCTACCAGCAACCCGGTGACCATGGCACTGCCGTCGTTTAAGGTAACCGGCTTCTTCATCACTTTCCTAAATAATATCTCCGTTAGCGCCGCCGCAGCCAGGCAGACCAGCACCAGAAAAATGGCATGCCACTTGTACCAGTAGATGGAAACCAGGGTCACCGGAAGCAGGGCAATAATAACATCGCGCATGGCCCCGGAAACAGTGTCCGGCGACCTGAGGTGCGGCGACGGGGCAACCGTCAACTGCAGTTCCTTATCCACCTTCAATATTCCCTCCTCGTTGAACGCAAAGTGCGCTTAATTGCCAGGCCGAAAAGCCGGCCCCACTACTTGCGACGAGCCGCAGCAATCTGTCTCTTGGTTTCCCGGACAAACTGGACTATGGGACGGTTGGAAGGGCAGACATAGACACAGACGCCGCATTCAAAGCAATCCATGGCGCCCCACTCCGCAGCCAGGTTATACCGGCCCGTCTCCGCATACATCCCAATATAGTTGGGATAGAGAAACATGGGGCAGTGATCCACGCACTTGCCGCAGCGAACACAGGCCTTGTATTCGCTCTTCACTACCATGCTGTGGGTAAAAACAAGAATGCCGCTGGTGCCCTTGACCACGGGAATATCCAGGCGGGTTTGGGCCCATCCCGTCATGGGACCGCCCATGATGATCTTGCCCACCTGGGCGGCATCCTTGAAACCGCCGCACTGCTCAATCACAAAGCCAATGGGCGTTCCCAGCCTGACCAGCAAATTGCTGGGACGAGCTATCCCGTCGCCCGTAACCGTAAGAACCCGCTCAATAAGCGGCTTCTGGTAGCGACAGGCTTCATAGATGGCAATGGCCGTGGATACGTTCTGAACCACTACCCCCACGTCAAAGGGCAGCTTGCCCGGAGGAACTTCGCGATCCATTACCGCTTTGATCAACTGCTTCTCCGAGCCCTGGGGATACTTAACCTCCAGGGAGACTACCTCCATATCCTTCTCCCCGGAAATTATGGATTTAACAGCCTCAATGCCGTCAGGCTTGTTCCTCTCGATCCCAAAGTATACTTTGGGTGCACCCACCACTCTCTTAATCAGCTTGGCTCCTTCCACCAGAGCATCGGCTCTCTCCACCAGCAGGCGGTGGTCGCAGGTAAGAAAAGGTTCGCATTCACAGGCATTGATAATTACCGCATCAATGGAGCGGGGAGGACTAAGCTTGACGTGGGTGGGAAAGGCCGCGCCGCCCATCCCCACAATCCCCGCTTCCTTGATGGCCGCCTTAATCTCCTCCGGAGAAAGGGAGGCAATATCCCGTTCCGGCCACCGGGGCTCCTTCTGCTCCGGGTTAACCTTGATAACCACGCTCTCCACAGTGGTCCCCGTAAAATAGGGCCGGGGCTCCACCGCGACAACCGTCCCATCGACACTGGCGTGAACGCAGGCACTAACAAAAGCCGGGCTCTCGCCAATCTTCTGCCCCGCCTGGACTTCATCCCCCGCTTTGACCAGAGCGCTGCAAGGCGCACCGGTATGCTGGTGCAAAGGAATGACTACTTCCTCGGGCAGAGAGATGGTACTGATGGGCTGGCCCTCAGAGAATTCTTTGTAATGGGGAAGAAAAACACCCCGCTCAAAAGTTTTTACCGTCACTCCTTACCACCCCTATACTTGATCTTCAGTACCCCCCAAAAAAATTGCCTCCTCTTACTCTACCTGATGATCCGGTCACCTCCTGGAAACAAGCTTTAAGCTGTTTCAATGCATAATTAACTTTACCGCAAACACTCTACCGGTCCAACGATTTATATTTCGTGATAAAATTAACAAATCCCTTTTTTTATAAGGAAATAAAAATGAAAAATTAATAAAGTGGCATAATTTAAAAAAGCTTGTATTGACAGTCATAGAAATATGCCCCATATTATAAGCTCTTTGGTAATAAAGCTTTTCGCCGCCCTTCAAAAAAAGAAAAAGGTGAAAAGATTCGTGCCTAACCATGACTGCAAGCCAGTGTTTTTATCCGAATAGGGGCACCGAAGTGGGGCCAAAAAACGGCCGCCAATGGGGCAGCCTTCTCTGTCGGGCCTATTTGCGGGTATGGTAGCGTTTTTGGGAGGCGCGAATTACCTCCCAGGCTTTCTGCTTGCCGTACCACTCGCCGACTTTTACCGGCTTGTTTTCCAGGTCTTTATAGATATCGAAGAAATGAGATATTTCCCGGGTTAGATTGGGGGGGAGGTGGTCTAAATCTGTTATCCAGCCCCACACGGGGTCGCCGCAGGAAACACAAATCACCTTTTCATCCTTCCCCTTCTCGTCCCACATTTCCAGCACCGCCACGGGGACGGCGCGAATTTCGCAACCGGGAAAAGTGGGGTCGCCGGCCAGCACCAGGGCATCCAGTTCATCCCCGTCTTCGGCCAGGGTTTCCGGGATAAAGCCGTAATCGGCGGGGTAGTGCACCGAGGAAAAGAGCATCCGGTCCAACTGAAAACGGCCCGTTTCTTTGTTGAATTCATACTTGTTTCTTGATCCCTTGGGTACTTCCACGAAAACGCGCACGTAATCCATGATCATGGCTCCTTGTCAGCACTTTTTTTGCTTATGGCCTAGTTTATTAAGGCAAAATAGCTTCCCGGCGCTGCTAGAGACCGGGCTTCTTGAAAAATCTCCGTTTAATAAATAGAGCCGAGAGGTACAAAGCAACCAGGAACAAGGCCGCCAGGACGATCAAGGCGTAGGTATCAACATAGACGGCCATTTTTTCCCAGGCGTCTCCGGCCAGCCGCCCCAGGAAGATAAGGACCGTATTCCAGATAAAGGTGCCCGCCGCCGTCAAGGCCATAAATTGGCCCAGATTCATGCGCGAAAAACCCGCCGGCAAAGAGATAATGCTGCGGACAATGGGGACGAAGCGGCATAGGAATACCGCCGCATTCCCGTGCCGGAGAAACCATTTTTCCGCCCTTTTAAGGTCTTCTCCCCTCAAGTGCAGTATCTTGCCCATCCGCCCGTCCAGGAGCCGCTCCAACTGGGCCGTATTCAGCTTAAGCCCCAGGGAGTAGATGACCGCCGCCCCCAGGAGCGAGCCCATGGTGGCGGAAATAATGGCCCCCCATATGTTCATGCCGCTAAAGGTGGTCATGAATCCCCCAAACAGCAGTATTACTTCCGAGGGTATGGGGGGGAAAATATTTTCTATGGCAATAAGCAAAAAAATGCCGAAGTACCCATACTGGCTAACGGTTTCAATAATAAATTCTTTCATTCTGCGCTCCGGGCAAAATTATTCCACCGGCCCCGGCCGGCTCCTCAAGCCGTTCTCCGGCGAGCTGCGCGCCCGCCCATATAAACAGATTACCATAAAACTGGAGTATTTGCAGTAACTGTTTTTCTATAAATTAATGCTGCCCGGGGGCGCCTGCCGGGCTTGCCGGGGGGCGCCCCCTCTGAACCGTCTCTGGCGGCGAGGCCTGGGGAAGCGCCAAACCCGGCAGGGCGCCGGCGGGGACAATTAAATAGATAAAAAACGGCCCAAATTATCGCCAAGGAAGGCCGGCGGCGGCAGGGAACGGGGAACCTATTTTCGCCGGGGAAGGGCGGAGGCAGCGCAAGCTTAATCCGCCCCCTTTTCCTGGCCCATCAGCGCCAGGACCCCCTCCATAAATTGGGGCCAGTTCACATTTTCCATGTAGTGCAGGAAGAGGACTTCGCCAATGGCCTTGTCCTGGATAAACTGGAGAATGTTTTTCCCCGTGGCGCCTATGCTGTAGAAGCGCGAGTCCACCACGTAGATCTCCTGGTAGTGGGGCAGCAGAAAGGGGACAAAGGCGTTTCCAAAGGAGTCTTTCAGGACCAGGATCTTCTTCCCGTTCCGCACCTGGGTTTTGATTACGCTCCAGGTGCCCCCGCCGGTGCTGAGGAAGACGAGATACTTGTCAGTCTTGCTCTCCGCGTATTGAAAGTCGATGACCTCGCTTTCTCGTTCCTCGGAGCCGTAGTATACGGTAAACTCATGTTCGGTAAAAGGCATGTAGACGGAGACGGTATCGGGATTCTTCTCCAGGCTCCGGTCCAGGGTCTTGGAGTAGGAGCTGCCCAGGAAGCCCTCCAGGTCGATGCGCCGGTATCTCTCCAGGGGCACGGGCCTCTCTCCCCGGGCCTCCATGAAAGCGCAGTAGGCGTAGTAGGCGCCCAGAGCCGTCCAGTGGTGGTCCGTCCGGAAATAGATGTACTCGTCGGTATGGAGATTCAAGGCATCGTAGGCGTTGATGGTCCGGATGCCGGGATCCAGCCGGCTGTTCAGGTAGTCCAGGGCTTCGTTCTGGGAGTCGGTAATCCCCTGGTATTTTCTTAGCTGCACGAATTCGCTGTTGGAGGGAGCGATTAGGGAGTAGATCTTTACCTGGCCGCCCAGTTTCTCCGCGTACCGGTTTAATATCTCCGCGTAGTAGTCAAAATGCTCCTTGTTGAATTTAAACAGCTGGACCGCCTGGCCCTCGACGATGAGCCAGTAGCCCACGTTCCTGTCGTTGCCGTCATCCACCTTTGGCGGCTCGGGCCGGTTGTCCTGGGGCTCTTCCTGCTCTCCGGGATCTCCCGCCGGCGGCTCTTCTTCCCCTTCCGGCGGATCCGGCAGCTCCCCGGGGTCGGCAATCAAGGAGACCCCGGGCCCCAGGAGGGAGAAGGCCTGCCGGAGATCCCGGCTGGCCTTGACGATTTTCTCCCGGAAGATAAAGGTGTCGCTATAGTAGTTTTCAAAGCGGCGAAAATACTCACCGCTGAATAGGGCCTCCAGGCTAAACTCCGGGCGCTTCTCCAGGGCCCGCTTTTCCAGCTGGGAGACGGCGGGCTTCTCCGGGTTGAAAAAGTTGGCCAACCCCAGCAGGCTAATGGCCAGGAGGAAGAAGATCACATCGAAGCGCGGTTTGCCCATTCCTTTTGCCTCCCCGAATTATCTATCGGCTTCCCTTTTTCTCCGGCGTCGCTGGGAAGCCGGCCTTCCACCCTAAAAGCGGAAATATAGAAAGGGATTATAGGATTGCCCGACCAGAAAGATAATAGAAAGAACCAGGACCGCTATATTGGCCAGGGGCTTTAGCCCTTTTTCCCATAGGAGAGCACCTTCCCCCTTCCCGGGAAGGGATCCCTTGGCCCGCTTCTCCCAGGATTTTAAGAAAGGGATGCAGCCCACGGCGGCGATTAATAGAAACAAGGCGCTGTTCCAGAAATGGATGGCCACCTCCGGCCCGGAAAGGGGGGCGCCCTTTAATCCAAACATGATCCCCAGGAACTCCAGGGCCTCTCCCAGGTCCAGGTGGTAGAAGAATACCCAGCCCACCAGCACCGCCGCCCACAGGTAGAGGCGGGAGAAGAGGGCGGGCAGCTTTTCCAAGACCCGCAAAAGGAAAAGCTTCTCCACGGCGATGAGCAGAAAATAGTACAGGCCCCAGATGACAAAATTCCAACTGGCCCCGTGCCACAAGCCGGTGAGGAACCATACGACCAGCAGGTTTCGGAACTGGTGCCTCCGGTTGCCCCCCAGGGGTATATAGAGGTAGTCCCGGAAAAAGCTTCCCAGGGAGATGTGCCAGCGCCTCCAGAACTCCGTCGCGGACCTGGAGATATAGGGGTAGTTGAAATTTTCCTTGTAGGTGAAGCCAAACATCTTTCCCAGGCCGATGGCCATGTCGGAGTAGCCGGAGAAGTCATAATAAATTTGCAGAGCAAAGAGAAAGATCCCCAGCCAGGCCCCGGCCACGGGCAGCCGCGCGTAATCCGTGCCCAGGAAGTGCTCGCAAAGCTCTCCCGCCGTGTTGGCGATTAATACTTTCTTCCCCAGGCCCATGATAAAGCGGCTTGCCCCGTAATTGAACTGCTCCCAGCTCTCCACCCGGTGTTCGATCTCCCCGGCGATCTCCCGGTATCTCACGATGGGCCCCGCCACCAGCTGGTGGAAGAGGGAGACGAAAAGCAGGAGCTTGGGAAAGGATCTCTGGGCCTCGGTCTCTCCCCGGTATACGTCGATTACGTAGGAGATGGTTTGAAAGGTATAAAAGGATATCCCGATGGGCAGGCCGAAGGCGGGTACGGGCAGGCCGGTGCCCAGCAGGCTGTTCAGGTTCTCCGCGACAAAGCCGGAATACTTGAAAAAGCCCAGAATCAGCAGATTCCCGGCTATGGATACGGCGACGGCGGCCTTCCCCTTCCAGTTGCCGCGGTTTCTTTCCGCCACCAGGGCGTTATAGTAGTCAAAGAGGGTGGAGACAACCAGGAGCGTGACCCACACCGGCTCCCCCCAGGCATAAAAAAACAGGGAAGCGATAATCAAAACCCAGTTGCGGTAAGTTCTATTTTTCAGGACATAATAAAGGGCCAGGCTTAGCGGCAGAAACACGCAAAGGAAAAAAAGGCTGGAAAATACCAACTTAGATTGCCCCCCGGTAATTTGCTTGGTCTAGTGCTGGAATCCCTAGGGCGGCAGTTTTTGCCGTCTAGAAGCGTCATCAAAGCTGGGAGAGCTACGGGTAAAGAAGAGATAGCTCACCGGTTTTGCAATCCATTGGGCGCTTTGGAAGTGCCGGCCGGGATCGCCCCCTGGAAGCAAAATCCAGGACGCCCGGGCGGGCTGACGGCCGCTGTTCTTCCCTTGGAAAGTAAACTTTTTAAGTCACGAATAAACCTTCTTTGCAGGCTTCTTTCTGGAACGGGCCGTGGGAGGGGAATGCTTGTTCCCAGGACCTGTCTTTCTCTTAAATATAACTTTAGCAGATTAAGAGAGACCTTACAACGGATTTTCGACAAAACAGGCCTGGAAAAAATAATCTGCGTTTGCGGCGCATATTGTTAATTGATGTCCGTTTTCTCCGTTTAAAAAAGACAGGCACCATAAGCGGAGCAGGCGCATAAAATTTATGTACGCTGTTAAAACGAGGTGGCCGATCGATGTTACTGTTGGCCTCGGTAATTGGGGTGCTTCGCGAAATATGGCTTCTGGTGGGCCATATTCAGAACAGTTCCTTTCCGAAACCGCTGACCGGCGCCCAGGAGCGGGAATACCTGGAGCGGATGGCTGCCGGAGACGTCTCCGCCCGCCACCAGCTTATCGAGCGGAACCTCCGGCTCGTGGCCCATATCATTAAAAAGTTTGAGCATACCGGCGAGGAGAAGGAGGATCTCATCTCCATAGGGACCATCGGCCTGATCAAGGCGATTAACACTTTTAACCATGAGAAGGGCACGCGCCTGGCTACATACGCTGCGCGCTGCATTGAAAACGAGATCCTGATGTTTTTAAGGGCCAACCGCAAAAACAAGCTGGAGGTCTCCCTGCACGACCCCATCGGCGTAGACAAGGAGGGAAACGAAGTAACCCTGATGGAGGTTATCTCCAGCAACGAGGTAATTACGGAGCAGGTGGAATCCAACCTGCTGAAGGAGAAGTTGATGGAGATGGTGGGGAAGCTGAAAGCCAGGGAGAAGAAGGTCCTTACCATGCGCTTCGGGCTGGATGAAGGCAAAAGGCACACCCAGAAGCAGATTGCCGCCCAGTTGGGCATCTCCCGCTCCTATGTTTCCCGGATCGAGAAGCGGGTCATTCAAAAGCTGGAAAGAGAATTCTCGGCGCGCTAGCCAAAGGCAGCCTTTTCAAGAAGCCCCTTCCCGGGGGACCGGGGAGGGGCTTCTTATATTACCGGATTTTTTCCTCAAAGGCGGCGCAAGCCGTGGAGGCGCCGGTTGCGGAGCGCCCGGCCCCTCCTTGGCGCACTTTTATGGGCGGTGCCCCGGATTTGCCGGGCCGGCGGCAGCCTGGCTGCCCCGCTGGAGGCAGCTTTATAGGTAGCGCACCACCAGGTCGCCCACGGCATCGGTGCCGTATCCCATCTCCCCGGCATTGAGGCTGCGCAGGTGCTTCGCGCAGACGGTGGCCACCGCTCTCTGGATGGCGGCGGCCGCTTCTTCTTCGCCCAGGTAGTCCAGCAGCATGGCCGTCGCCTCGATGGCGGCCAGGGGGTTGATTACGTTGCGGCCGGTATATTTCGGGGCGGAGCCGCCGATGGGTTCAAACATGGAAACCCGCCCCGGATGAATGTTCCCCCCGGCGGCAATGCCCATGCCGCCCTGAATTATGGCGCCCAGGTCGGTGATAATATCTCCGAACATGTTGTCGGTGACGATAACATCGAACCATTCGGGGTTTTTAACCATCCACATGCAAATGGCATCCACGTGGGCGTAGTCTTTTTCAATCTCGGGATACTCGGCGCCCACGGCCTGGAAAGTTCTCTCCCAGAGGTCGAAGGCATAGGTAAGGACGTTGGTCTTGCCGCAGAGGGTTACCTTGCGGCCCTTCCGCTTGTTCCGGCAGTAGTCGAAGGCGTAGCGCACGCATCGCTCTACCCCGAAGCGGGTGTTGATGGATTCCTGGATTGCCACCTCCTGAGGCGTTCCTTTTTTAAAGATCCCGCCGGTGCCGGCATAGAGGCCTTCGGTATTTTCCCTGACTACCACGAAATCGATGTCCTGGGGGCCCTTGTTTTTCAGGGGCGTCTCCACGCCCGGGTAAAGCTTGACGGGGCGCAGGTTGATGTAGAGGTCCAGCTCGAAGCGCAGCCGCAAAAGCAGCCCCTTCTCCAGGATGCCGGGCTTGACGTCGGGATGGCCGATGGCTCCCAGGAGGATGGCGTCAAAACTCTTTAGCTCCTCCAGGACGCTGTCGGGAAGGATCTCCCCGGTGCGCAGGTAGCGCTCCCCGCCCAGATCGTAGCTGACCGTTTCCAGCTTTAGCCCGTACCGGTCCCGGGCTGCCTCCAGGACTTTCAGCCCCTCCCGGACTTGTTCCGGCCCGGTACCGTCTCCGGGTATTACGGCAATTTTGTACATAAAAAATTCCTCCCCACTAGCTGCTGCACCTTATTATAATTCATTTTATTCCGGATCAAAAGTACAAGCTGGAAATGGTATGATATAATGGCTTTGCGCTCAAAATATGGTGGACCGGCAGCAAGGGGGTAAGCTTATTGCAACGCCGGCTGTTGTTTCCGCGGCAGCACCTGAACAATATCTTTGAGTTGGACCCGGAGGCGCTCAAAGCAAAGGGGATAAAGGGCATTATTACCGATATGGACAACACCCTGGTTCCCTGGGATGACCGGACGGTGTACCCGCGGCTGAAGGAGTGGCTGGCGTCCCTGAGGGAGCAGGGCTTCCGCCTTTGCATTGTCTCCAACAGCACCCCGGATCGGGGCAGCCGGCTGGCGGAGGAGCTGGGCATTCCCGCCATCTGGCATGCGGTCAAGCCCCGGCGCCGCTCTTTTCGCCGGGCCCTGGAGATCTTGGAACTGTCTCCCCAGGAGGTGGCCGTTATCGGGGATCAGATCTTTACCGATGTCCTGGGGGGCAATCGCCTGGGGCTGTACACCATCCTGGTTACGCCCATTTCCGACAAGGAGTTCATCTGGACCAGGTTCATGCGCAAGCTGGAGCGCCTTGTCCTGGAGCGCATGGAGAAGCACGATCTCCTGGAGTAGAAGGGGTCTGGCGCGGGCCGGAGGGTATCCTCCCTTCCTTCCTGAACCATAATAAGGTTTCAGGAGGGATGGCCGATGAAGACCCTGATCGTGCAGAGACGGATTTTGATCCCCCCGGAGAGCCTGGACCGCCACGTTTCCCAGTTCCTGGAGGCGGCGCGCCAGGTCATCGAAGAGGCCCGGGAGAAGTACCGCTCCTATACCCTGGAGCTGGAGGATATAGGCTTCAGCCCCGGGGAGGGTTTTGTAGAGATAAAACTATACTTTCGGGAGCCGGAGGAGGCGGAGCTGAAGAACATCACCTGACCGGCTCCGGGGAGGGGAAAGATGGAGATTGACGGCGAAACCCGCTGCTTTGGGTTAATTGGCGCCCCGGTAGCTCATTCCCTCTCGCCTTACCTGCACAACCGCACCTACGCCGAGCTGGGCTTAAACTGCTGCTATCTCCCCTTTCACGTAGAACCGGAGCATCTTGCCGCGGCCCTGCAGGGATTGAAGGCGCTGGGATTTGGCGGGGTCAACGTAACCATGCCCCACAAAGAGGCGGTCCTGCCGTACCTGGATCAACTGGAGGAGGAAGCAGCCCGGGCCGGGTCGGTGAACACCATCTGCCTCCGCGGGGGGCGGCTTATCGGCTACAATACCGACGGCCGGGGCCTGGTCTGGTCCCTTTACCGGGAGACTCCCTGGAGGCCCGGGGGTTCCGCCTTAATCCTGGGGGCCGGGGGCGCCGCCCGGGGCGTGGCCATGGCCCTGGCGGGAGAGGGTCTGGCGGAGCTGATCATCATGAACCGCACCCCGGAGAAGGGCCGCCGGCTGGCCTCTTTGCTTGCCGCCGCCTATAAGGAGCTTACAGTGACAGTTCTTCCCCTGGACGGGGAGCTGCTGGGGCGGCTGCAGCCGGGCCTGCTGGTCAACACCCTGCCTGTGGATCCCTGGGACTGGGAGAGGGGACCGGCAATTTCCCCGTCTACCGTTGTCTGCGACCTGCGCTATCACCCGCCGCTAAACGCCTTGCTGGCCAAGGCCCGCCGGGGGGGGAGCAGGGCGGTAAACGGCCTGGGGATGCTGGCGGGCCAGGCGGCCCTCTCTTTTGCTCTTTTCACCGGCTGTGAGCCTCCCTTCGAGATTATGTACCGTCTGGCCAGGGCCGCCGCCGGGGAAGGCTCCCCTCCGCAGACCGCCGGCCCTTGAACCGGCGGGGCACCCCTTCTCCGTCGGTCAACAGCGATACCCTCCCTGCGCCCCGAACTGCTTCTTAAAATCCGCTTCCGTCTCGCCCCAAACCGGCCGGCAAATCTGACATCTTGCGGGCCCCCGGGGATGATGTTAATATAAAACCATGGCAAAAAGATGCAAGGTAGGAAGCCAGGATATCCGGAAGCTTGTTTGCCGGTCCTGACGGAGCAGGAGGAGCATAAAGAGGAGCAGAAACCGGCAATTTCCTACCGGGGAGGCTGTCTGAAGTGGCCGGCAGCTGCGGCCGGGAATCCGGTTTTAGCTTCCTGGAGCTGCTCCTGGTAATGACCATTATCGCCTTCATCACGGTATTGGCCGCTCCCGCGCTCTCCAATTTTGAGGATAAACTCCTGCTGGAGACGGCGGCGGGGAGGCTGGCCGCTCATATGCGCCTGGCGCAGCAGGTGGCGGTGACGGGGGGGAAGACCACCCGCGTGGAGCTGTACCTGGCCCGCGACTACTACAGCATGTTTTTGCCGGAGCAGAAGGAGATTGTCCCCCTGCCCGTGGGAATAGAACTGGCCTATCTGTCTTTTCCCGGTGCGGAGAGCCAGGGAGGCTACAGCCTGGGCTTTACCCGGACGGGAGCCCCCAGCAGCGGGGGGACCGTGGTGCTCAAGAACCGCCGGGGGGAGAAGCGATACGTGATTGTGGCCGTGGGCACCGGCCGGGTCAGGGTCTCCCCTTCGCCCCCGGAACACTGGCAGTCCTTTTCATTACTGTCCCGGAGAGGATCTTGTTGAAAGAACGCTGGCCTTATTTAAACCTGGTCTTGATCGGGTTCATGGGGGTGGGGAAAACGGTCGTGGGCCGGGAACTGGCCCGCCGGCTGAAGCGCCGCTTCCTGGATACCGACGCCATGGTGGAAGAGGCTGCAGGGATGAACATACCCCAAATATTTGCTGAATACGGCGAGGATTATTTCCGGGAACGGGAGCGGGAGGCGGTGGAGAGCTTGAAGCGGTTTCCTCCCGGCTCCCTGGTGGTAGCCACCGGGGGAGGGGTCATGCTTCGGGAAGAGAACCGGGAGGCGCTCCGGCAGGGGGGCATCATCGTCCTGCTGAAGGCCTCCCCCGAGACGGTACTGCTCCGACTCAGGGCGGAGGGGGGGCGCCCCCTCCTGCAGGGAGATTGCTCGGAAGCTAAAATTCGCGCTCTCTGGGGGGAGCGGGAACAATATTACCGCCTGAACGACCTGGAGGTGGACACTACGGGCAAGAGCCCGGCTGAGGTGGCCCGGGAAATTATGGAGCGGATCGAAAAAATCGGCTAAGATAGGCAGGAATAACCATAATTACGGAGGAATTGTAAATAGGAGGCCTTAATCCTTGGGCATGAAGAAGATCCTGGTTTTGCACGGTCCCAACCTGAATATGCTGGGTCGTAGGGAGCCCCAAGTTTACGGCACCTGGACCCTGGCCGAGATCGATGCAGCTCTGCAGCAGCGAGCCGCGGAGCTGGATCTCCGGCTGGAGTGCCGGCAAAGCAACCACGAGGGGGAGTTGGTGGACTGGATTCAACAGGCGGAGGGCAGCGTCCAAGGCCTGTTAATCAACCCCGCCGCCTTCACCCATTACAGCTATGCCCTGCGGGAGGCCTTGGCCGCCGTAAAGATACCGGCGGTGGAGGTCCACCTTAGCAATATATTTGCCCGGGAACCCTTCCGGCGGCAGTCGGTGATCTCTCCCGTGGTCAGCGGGGTGATTTGCGGGCTGGGGCTGGACAGCTATCTCCTGGGCCTGGAAGCCCTGGCTCGAATCCTGGAAAGAGACGGAGAAGAGAGTTGAATCCGGCCCTGGAAAGATTGCGGGCTCTCCTGCCCCGGCACGGCGTGGAGGCCTTTCTGGTTACCAATGCGGCCAACCGCCGTTATATCAGCGGCTTTGACGGGACCGCCGGCTGTCTGCTGGTTGGCCGGGAGGAGGCCTTCCTGGTTACCGATTCCCGCTACCGGGAACAGGCGGAGGCCCAGGCGCCTCAATTTGAGGTTCTCCTCTGGCGGAGGAACCTGGCGGCCACCTTGGCCAGGATTATCCGGAAGCAGTCCTGGAAAAGGGTTGCCTTTGAAGCCAAGGATGTTTCCTACAGCTTTTACCGGGAAATGACCCGCTTCTTTCCCGGGGAGCTGGTTCCCCTGGAGTCGGCCCTAGAGGAGCTGCGCCGGGTTAAATCGGACCGGGAGATTAAACTTTTGCGCCAGGGGGCCGCCCTGCTGGACCGCGGCTTCAACTACCTGCTGGAATACCTGAAGCCCGGCTTGACGGAGCAGGAGGTGGCCCTGGAGTTGGAGTACTTTTTGCGCCGGCAGGGTGCCCAGGAAGCTGCTTTTCGCTTTATCGTCGCTTCGGGGCAGCGCGGCTCCATGCCCCACGGGGTGGCCAGCGGCAAGCGCCTGCAGCAGGGCGAACTGGTAACCATTGACTTTGGGGTAATTTACCAGGGGTACGCCAGCGACATGACCCGTACACTAGCCCTGGGGAGCGCCGATCGCCGCCAGCGCCAGGTATACCAGCTAGTTTACCGGGCTCAGCAGGCGGCCAGGGAAGGAATTAAGGCAGGGATGAGCGCCGCCGAAGCCGACCGCTTGGCCCGGGAAATTATCGACGGCGCCGGCCTGGGCGGCTATTTCGGGCACGGGCTGGGGCACGGTGTGGGCTTGGAAACCCACGAGCGGCCGGTGCTCTCCCCCCTGGGGAAGGAGATTCTGGAGCCCGGCATGGTGGTTACCATTGAACCGGGGGTTTATATTCCCGGCTGGGGAGGGGTTCGCATCGAAGACATGGTTTTAATTGGTCGGGACAGGGGAGAGACCTTAAACAGCAGTCCCCGCGAACTGATCATCATTTAAACTAGGCCATGGGGAGGTTCCGATGATATCGACCAATGACTTTCATACCGGCTTGACCATCGAGCTGGAGGGCGAAGTTTACACCGTGGTGGACTTTCAACATGTCAAGCCCGGCAAAGGGGCGGCCTTTGTGCGCTCCAAGTTGAAAAACCTGCGCACCGGTTCCATAACGGAGAAAACTTTCCGGGCCGGAGAAAAAGTAAACCGGGCCCACCTGGAGCGCAAGGAGATGGAATACCTTTACCGGAGCGGCGATGACTTTTACTTGATGGACCTGGAAAACTACGAACAGATTACCGTCTCCGGGGAGCAGATTGGCGATGCCGTGAAATACCTGAAAGAGAACGAGAGGCTGCATGTGCTGCTCTACGGGGAGAAGATCATGGGGCTGGAGCTCCCCAACACGGTGGAGCTTACCGTCGTCGACACGGAGCCCGGCTTTAAAGGCGACACCGCCGCGGGCGGCTCCAAGCCGGCGACCCTGGAGACCGGCCTGGTGGTCCAGGTTCCCTTCTTTATCAACACGGGGGATAAAGTACGCATCGACACCCGGAGCGGTGCATATATTGAAAGAGCCTAGTGGAACAATATGGATGTAAGCTAAAAAGGAGGCAAAGGACATTGGACGACTTAAAAGCACGGGTAGCTTATCTCAGGGGTTTGACGGACGGACTGGAGCTGGATGAAAGCAGCAAAGAAGGAAAAATTCTGCTAAAGATAATCGATATCCTCGAAGAAATGGCCGGCGAAATGGAACAGTTGCAGACCAACTATGAAGAGCTGTTCGAGTACGTGGAAGCCATCGACGATGATTTAACGGAGCTGGAAGAAGATCTTTTCGACGAAGGTTACGAAGAAGAGGATGAAGACAGCCTGGAGGAAGATTTTGAAGGAGGCTTCTCCATCGAGTGCCCCAATTGCCGCGAAGTGGTCGTTGTCAGCGACGATCTGCTGGATAAAGAAGGTTCCATCGAGGTGGTTTGCCCCGGTTGCGGCGAGCTAGTCCTGGTGGATGACGATGAATGGGATAAGTTGGAGGATGAAGAGGAAGACGAGGACGAGGAGGACGACAACGGGGAACAGTAGCCGGAGCCAGGAGCCCCGAAGGAAAGCAGATGGAAGCCCTAAAGCCCCACCCGTGCGGAGGGGCTTTTTTGCTGCTTCCTGCGAGGGCTGAAGGGTTTAATAGCGCCACTTATTCCGGGAGGCAATTTCGCGGAAAGGCCGGTTCAACTTTTTCAAGTGGCAGGGGCGGCGAAAGGGTTTCCCGGTAAAGCACCAGCGGAAAGAGTGAGGAAGCTTTTCCACCGCTGCGGGGTCGCTCTCCCGGTGGGTGGTGCTGGCGGTATGAATAAAAATTACGGGGCGCTCCCGTTGGGCTTGGGCGGCGCAGTAGTCAAGGGAAGCGGCGGCCGCTTTTCCCGTGTAGCAGCCTTCCAGCTTTATATTGGCCTCCTTCCGGAAGCGGCGCATGGCTCTTCTGCGGGGCGGTGTCGAAGCCGTCCCCTTCTCCCAGCCAGCCTTCTTCCAGGTGGAGCCGCTCCTCCAGCCTCCTTTCTGCTTTCCCAGTCCTTACGCCCCGGCGCCATAGCAGCTTTAAGCTGCTCCGAGCCAGCCCCAGGATTTTCCGGCGGTCCAGCAGGCCGGGGTGGACTACGCGCACCGTGTGCAGCTTGGTTTGCATTTCCATAGATTCCTCCCTCTCCAGCAACTGCAACAGGCCGGCGCAAATTTTATAAATATCATTCCTCCCCCAAACATATACATAAAAAAAGGTCAAGCTTTAGGGGGAGTCCTGTGCCCGAAAAAACGGAGCTTATCAGCGAGCAGGTGGGGGCTTACCTGGCGCCCCGGATCCGATCCATTATCAACGCCGCCTCGCCCCCTTTGTGGGCGGGCCTGGAGGAGATCCGGCTGCGGGCGGAGCGCCCCCTGGCGGTTCACGGCCGCTGGGGAGACTTCTTTTTGAACGAAAAGGGCGCGGCGGTCCCTCCCGGCGAGGCCTATTGCCCCAGCGGGGAAGACCTGGAGCGCTCCCTGCAGCTGATTAGCTGCTCCTCCCTCTATGCTTTTGAACAGGAGCTGCGCTGCGGCTATATTACCATTCCCGGCGGCCATCGGGTGGGGCTTTGCGGTCAAGCGGTCCTGGAAGAGGGGCGCGTGGTCCGCTTAAAGCATATTACCGGCCTCAATTACCGCCTGGCCCGGGAGGTAGTCGGCTGCGCCCGCCCCTACCTTCCCCTCTTCCTGGACTACCGCCAGGGGCGGGTCCGCCACGGGCTGATTGTCTCCCCGCCCCGGGGAGGGAAGACCACCTTTTTAAGGGACTTGACGCGCTGGCTGAGCGACGGGGTTCCCGGCCTGGGCTTTAAGGGCTTCAAGGTGGCCGTGGTGGATGAGCGCTCGGAGATCGGCGGCTCCTTCCTGGGCCGGCCCCAGCTTAACGTGGGCTATAACACCGATGTTCTCGATGCCTGCCCCAAGGCCGAGGGGATGATGATGCTGCTTCGCTCTATGGCCCCCCAGGTTATCGTTACCGACGAGATCGGCCATGAGAAGGATATCAGCGCCATTGAGGAGATTATCCACGCCGGGGTGACGGTTATCGCCACCGCCCACGGCGGCAGCCAGGAGGAGTTGCTCCGCCGCCCCGGACTGCGGCGCCTTTTCCAGCAGCAGGTCTTCGAGCGGGTTGTGTTCCTGGGAAGGAGCCGGGGAGTGGGAACCGTGGAAAGAATCATCGACCCCCGGAGCGGCCGGGTGCTCCGGCAGCCGGTCCCGGCGGAGGGCAGGGTGCTGACGTGGGGGAGCTAGTGCTGAAATCCATCGGCGCCCTCTGCATTCTCATCGGGAGTTCGGCCTTTGGAGAATACAAGGCGCGTTCCTTCCACCGGCGGGTGAGGGATCTGCAGCAGTTTCAGCGCTCCCTTAAGCTGCTGGCCACGGAGATCAGGTACGCCCGCTCCATGCTCCCTTATGCCTTTAAATCCGTGGGGGGGCAGCTGGATTCTCCCGTGGGGGAGCTGTACCTGCGGGCGGCGGAACTGCTTCTCCAGGAGAGGACTCCTCGGGAGGCCTGGCGGGAGGCTCTGGCGGAAATATGGCCCCGGGCCCATTTCAGCCGGGCCGACGGGGAGATTATCGAGGCCCTGGGGTCGGCCCTGGGGGTTGAAGAAAAAGAAGGGCAGCTAAAGCAAATTCAACTGACCCTTCAGTACCTGGAATTTGCCCTGGAGGAGGCCCGGGAGAGCAACCGGCGCCAGGCCAAGATGTGGCGCTACCTGGGCTATCTCACCGGCGCGGCCCTGGTAATTTTCTTCCTCTAGCGGAGGGATGGCGGATGGGGTAAACGTGGATCTCCTCTTTAAAATAGCCGGCATCGGCATCTTTATCTCGGTTTTGAACATTGTGCTTAAGCAGGCGGAAAAGCAGGAGCAAGCCCAGATGCTGACCTTGGTGGGGGTGGTGCTGGTTCTTTTAATGGTCCTGCAGCTGATCAGCGAGCTCTTTACCAGCATTAAAACCATCTTCAACCTCTTTTAAAGCGGGCTAAATCTATATGGATATTATCCAGATTGTCGGCCTGGGACTGGTGGCCACCCTGCTGGTGCTGGTCTTGAGAGAACAACGGCCGGAGATGGCCATGATGGTCTCCCTGGTGGCCGGGGCGATAATCCTGCTGCTGGTTGTCGACCGGCTGGTTGCCGCCGTTCAGGTGATCACAGAGATGGCGGTGGGGGCGGGGATAAACCTAACTTACTTGCAGACGCTGCTGCGCATTGTGGGCCTGGCTTACCTGGCGGAGTTCGGCGCCCAGGTGTGCCGGGATGCGGGAGAGGGAAATATCGCGGCGCGGATCGAGTTCGCCGCCAAAGTAATCATCCTGGTTCTGGCGGTGCCGATTATTGTGGCGGTGATGGAGAGCATCCTCTCCCTGATCCCTTGAGGAGAGTGGGCCTGATCATTCCGACCCTGAAAAAAACCTGCTTCTATGCGATCCTGGCCGCCCTGGCGTTAACGGCCGCCCCCTTGCCCGTCCTGGCCGTGGAGCCCGAGGATGCCGAACTGGACCTGAGTTTTTTTGAGCGCTACTGGCAGGAAATCGAGAAGGAAGCGGGGGAGATCCTGCCCCCGGTGAACTGGCGGAATTTTTGGGAAAGCCTTCGTTCCGGGGAGACGCTGATCAACCCGGGACGCCTCTTCAGCGGCGCCGGGCGCTATTTTTTCGGAGAGCTCCTGCTGCAGCTAAAGATCATGGGGCAGTTGCTGGTCCTGGCGGTGGCCGCCGCCTTCCTGAAAAATATTGAATCCGCCTTTCAAAGGGAGCAGGTGGCCACCCTGACCCGGAGCATCGTCCTTATAGTCTTGATCGGCATTAGCGTGCAGGTTTTTCATGCCGCCATTACCTCGGCCGCCAGGGTGATTAACGACATGGTGGATTTTGCCCTGGCCCTGCTGCCCACTATTATTGTCCTCCTGGCTTCACTGGGCAGCTTTGTCTCGTCGGCCATGCTCCACCCCCTGGTGGTCTTTGGGATAAACTTTTTCGGATCCCTGATCCGAGCGGTTATTTTGCCCTTAATCTACTTGAGCACGGTCCTGGGCCTGGCCAATCACTTTTCTCCCTCTTTCCAGGTGGGGAAGTTGGCGGACCTGTTTCGGGATCTGTGCGGCTGGGGGCTGGGCTTGACCATGACGCTGTTTGTAGGCATTTTAACGGTCCAGGGGGCGGCCGGCACCGTGGCGGACGCCGTCAGCCTGCGCACGGCCAAGTACATGACGGGAGCTTTTGTCCCCGTGGTGGGGAAGATGCTCTCCGATGCCGTGGAAACGGTGATGGGCGCCTCCCTGCTGCTAAAAAACGGGATTTACCTGGGCGGGATAGTGGTCCTTTTCCTGCTGGCCCTCTTTCCCCTCTTGAAGCTGGCCGCGGTGATCCTGGTTTACAAGGTGAGCGCGGCGCTGGTGCAGCCTCTGGGCGATACGGGGCTGGCGGAGGGCATCAATACCATGGCCGGCTGCCTGACCATGGTCCTGGCCACCATGGCCTCGGTAACCCTGATCTTTATCCTGGCGGTAACCGTGGTGGTGGGGGCCGGAAATGCCGCCCTGATGTATCGATGAGCCTTCTCCCAAGGAGGGTGCCGTATGAAGGTCCTGGCGGATCTGGTTCGCAACCTGGTGGTAATCATCTTTGTCAACGCCCTTCTGGAGATGCTGCTCCCGGGGGGGCAGTTCCAGCGCTATACCAGGCTGGTAACGGGCCTGCTAATCATCCTGATGGTTACCGGCGCCCTATACGGCCTGGTGCGCGGCGCCCCCGAAGGGGAGCCGGCCTTCTCAATGCCGGAATTGGCCGACCCCGCCCTGAAAGCCAAAGGGGAGGAACTCTGGAGGCTCAACCACCGGAAAGTGATCGGGCTATACCGGGAAAAGCTGCAGCAAGAGGTGGCGGCCGTGCTGGCGGAGGGCGGAGAGTGGAACGCGGAGCGGATTCAGCTGGAGATAGAGGAAAACGAAGAAAGCCCCCAATTTGGCGAGATCCGCCGGCTGGAGGTTTGGGTGCGGGAGGGTCCGTCGGAAAAGCGCCCCTCAACCATAGATCCCGTCATCGTGGAGCCCATACGCATCGGGAAGGAAGAGAAGGGTGCCGGAGAAGGGGAGGAGACGAAGGAGATGCGGCTGCCGGGGCTGGAACAAAAATTGATCCGCCACTTGCAGCTAAATTCCGAAGCGGTTCGGGTGTGGGGGCCGGCTAGGGAAGCGCCCCCGGTTCCATAGAGGAGGTTTGCCGCTTGAAATTGCCGGAAAGTTTAAAATCGGCCTGGCAAAGGTGGGGGTTGGAGATCGGCTCCCGGGGGACCGGTTTTAAACTGCTTCTAGTGCTGGCCCTGGGGATAGGGATTATGCTGTTCAGTTCCTTGCTAAGCTTTAAAAGAGATACCCCGCCGGCCCCTTCCACCCGGGAGGAGCCCCCGGTTGAGGGGGGCGGCGCAGAGTTGTGCCGGGAGTTGGAGGCGATGCTAAATGAGATCCGGGGGGTCAGCCGGGCCCGGGTTTTCTTGACCCTGGAGTCCTCTTCCCGGCAGGAGTTGGTCCAGGACCGGGAGGCAACCAGAAGAACAAACACCGAAGAAGACGGCGCCGGGGGAACCAGGCGCACGGAGGAGGAGACCCAGCGCTACACCCATGTGGTGGTCCGGGACGGCCAGGGAGAGGAGAGCCCGATAGTGGTGCAGACGGAGGAGCCCCGCTACCGGGGGGTGCTGGTGGTGGCCGACGGGGTCGAAGACCCGGCGGTGAAGATGCGGGTCATCGAGGCGCTCCGAGCCGTTTTAAATCTCTCGGCGCACCGCATTTCCGTTTTGCCCAGATAAATCATCTTAGGGAGGAGGAATGCCAATGGCGAAAAGGAGGAGGCTCTGGTGGTGGCTGCTGCCGGCCCTCCTGCTTTTGGGAGGGGCTGTCTGCTGGGTCATCTCCGGGCTGGAAACGAAAATGGCCGACAGCTATGAAGTGATTACCGACCCGGAACTGTTGACCGAGGAGGCGATCCCTCTCCAGCAGAAGGAAAACTGGGAAGCGGATCCCGAGGGGGCTTTCTACGTGGAGTACCGGCTGCAGCGGGACCGGGTTCGCTCCCAGGAAGTGGAGATGCTCCAGGAGATAATTGACCATCCCAACGCCTCCGCAGAATCCAAGGAGGAAGCGGAGGCCATGATGCTGGAGATTATCCAGCTCATGGAGAAGGAACTGATGATCGAGAACATGCTCAAGGCCCAGGGTTACGAGGACGCCCTTTTCTTTTACCGCAACCGCCTGGCTACGGTCATGGTTAAAAAGAAGGAACTGAGCGAGCGGGAATTTCTCCAGGTGACCGAGGTGGTGGCCGGGGCGCTGGATATTGAGCGGGAAGAGGTAAAGGTTATTGCCAGGCCCTAAGGGGCCGGGAAGGGGCGGCCGTTTTTAGTTAATTGAATTGACGGTTGGGGTGTTGTATAATAAACTGAGTACAGGCTTTTGGATAATAAAGGCTATTAATAAGGCTATTAATAGCGCGGGAGGCTAAGGAATTATATGATGTCTGAAGAGGTTCAAGCAAACTCCGAATTGGGTACTATACGCATTGCCGACGAAGTGGTCGCCGTTATCGCCGGCCTGGCCGCCACCCAGGTGGAGGGGGTCGCCTCTATGAGCGGCGGCATCGCCGGCGGGATTGCTGAAGCCCTGGGACGGCGAAACTTCTCCAAGGGAGTTAAAGTGGAGGTAGGCAGCGAAGAGGCGATCATCAACTTATATATCATCGTCAAATACGGTTTTCGTATTCCCGATATAGCTTGGGAGATACAGGAGAACGTCAAGAAAGCCGTGGAGAGCATGACCGGTCTCCGGGTGGTCCAAGTGAACGTCCACGTTCAGGGGGTAAGCTTCCCCCAACAGAAAGAGGGTTCCGAGCAGGATACGGAAGAGATAATCGTTAAATAATCTTTGCCAAACCAGAGCGAGGGGGCGGGAATAAGGGAGATGAAATTGGCGACCAGATTTGTCCTAGTTGTAGTTGGGTTGCTGCTGATCGGGCTGGCCTTGTTTGTGCTGGGGGTAAGCTTGCAACTGCTGCCCGACATGGGGACAGGTTTTGCCTGGCTGACGGGGTGGCAATATGCCCTGGCCGGCGGGGTCATCCTGGTTGTGGCCCTGCTCCTGGTATCTTTGGCGCTGCGCACCGATGCAAAACGCCGGCCCCCCGACACCGTGCTGGTGGAAAATGATTTCGGAGAGGTCCGCATCTCTTTGACGGCTATTGAGAACATGGTCCACCGAGTGGCCCAGCAGCAAAAGGGGGTCAAGGATAACAGCCGCAAGGTGAACGTCTCCCCCCAGGGACTGATTGTCTACCTAACGGTTAGAGTCATGCCTGACCTGGAGCTTCCTGCCCTGGTCAGCGAACTCCAGGAGAAGATCAAAAACTACATCGAAAAAATTACCGGCATTGTGGTTTTTGAAGTCAAGGTAAAGATCGAGAATATAATCGTCGACCAGGTGGCTCTTAAGCGCTAGCGGAACAGAGGGATAAAAGGGGGAGCAGGATGACTGAGCTAAATTTATGGAATCTCTTTATAAAGCACTCGGGAAAAATTATTGGCGGACTGCTGGGGCTGTTGATCGCGGTCCTGATGCTCAAGTACGGCTTCTGGAAAACATTGTTTATCCTTATTGCCGTAGGAGTCGGCATTTTCCTGGGATGGCGCCTGGATTTAAACGACGGCGTGCGCGGATTGCTGGATCGCCTTTTTTCTCCCCGAGACGACTATTAGCCTCCGCCGCTTCCCTGCCGCCGGCGTTCCTTTCCTGTCACCGAAGAATTTGCAACTCATGGGAGGTAATCGTTTTTGAGTCGCCGTTTGGCCCGCGATACAGCATTTAGGGCTCTGTTCCAGATTGACCTGGGAAAATGCGATCCGGAACTGGCTTTGCGCCATGCTCTGGAGGGAGTGTCCCTTTCTGCTGAAGAAGAACAATTTGTCCGGGAACTGGTTTTGGGAGCAAGAGAAAAGCTGGCCGAAATCGATGCTCTAATCCGGAAGAGATTAATCAACTGGGACCTAAGCCGGGTCTCCGCCGTGGAACGCAACCTGCTCCGGCTGGCCCTCTACGAGATGCTGTACCGACCGGAGATTCCGGTAGCCGTTTCCATCAACGAAGCCCTGGAACTGGCCAAGAAATACGGCACCAGCGAAGATGCGGCCGCTTTTATCAACGGAGTCCTGGACGGTGCCACGGTGAAACGGTTTGAATAAGTGTTTTCTAGGCATTGATACTTCCGCTTATACTACTTCCATGGCCCTGGTGGACGGCCGCCAGGGATTGATCTGGGAAAAGCGGTTTTCGCTTCCCGTCCAGAAGGGGGGGCTGGGGCTGCGCCAGTCGGAGGCGGTCTTTGCTCACCTGAAAAGCCTTCCCGGAATTTGGGCTGAGGGAGCATTTTTTTTAAAGGAAGCCTCCCTGGCGGGGGTCTCGGCTTCTACCCGCCCCCGGCCCCAGGCCGGCTCCTATATGCCCGTTTTCAAAGTCGGCGAAGCCTTCGGGAAGATTATCGCCCGCACCCTGGACCTGGCTTTTCTTCCCTCCACGCACCAGGAGGGCCATGTCATGGGCGGCCTCTGGTCGGCGGGGCTTCCCGAAGGGCGCTACCTGGTCTGGCACCTCTCCGGGGGAACCACGGAGCTGCTGGAGGTGCTGGAAGGTCCGCCCGGCACCCTGTCCCTGAAGTTGATCGGGGGAACAGAGGATCTCAACGCCGGCCAGTTTATCGATCGCCTGGGCGTCAAGATGGGGCTGCCTTTTCCCGCGGGGAGGGAGCTGGAGAAGATCGCCCGGGGCGGCGCTCCAGGTGCCGTGAAGCTCCCCGTGGCCGTCAAGGGGACGCAGATCAGTTTTTCCGGCCCGGCCAGCGCCGCCCAGCGTTTGCTGGAGAAGGGCTGTCCCCCGGAAGACCTGGCCCGGGCGGTGGAGACCTGCATTGCCGATTCTCTATTCAGCGCCGTGAACTCCCTTCCAAGTCCGGAGCGCTATGATGCCCTCCTCCTGGTGGGCGGTGTGGCCGCCAACTCCTTTATCCGGGAGCGGTTGGCCGCCCGTTTGGAGGGGTGGACCGTGAAGGGGGCGGATCCCCGCTTTGCCGGAGACAATGCCGTCGGCCTGGCCGTTCAGGCTTGCCGTCGATTAAACCCGAGCGCCGGGGGATAAATTAATTCCCCGGAGCAAAGAGGAAATATTCTGAAGCATGGCGAAATAGAAAAATTTGAGAGGTTTTAACTCGCCTTTTGATCCGCTTGCTTAAGTTTCTTGACCTCTAGAACATGCTGACGGCCGCCGGGAGCACCGGGAGAAGAGAAGGCGGCCGGCCCAAGGAATTTCAACGGAAGGGAAAGGGGGTATGCAGGGCTCGATTAATTAACTTAACCCCGATTAACCAGGAAGAAAAAGGAGTTAAGCGCTATGGAAACCAATATAAAGACCGACCTGAAAAATCTGGCCGCAGAAAACCCTGTCTTTGCCATCAAGGAAATTGTGCGGCGTCACAGCATGCAGAGGGGGGCCGCTATTCCCATTCTGCAGGATATTCAAAACACCTTTGGTTATGTATCCAAAGAGATGATGCAGCGAGCGGCGGAATTTTCCGGGATACCGGTGGGTGAACTCTACAGCATTGTAACCTTTTATGCCCAGTTCCGGCTGGAGCCCATCGGCAAGAACCTGATCCAGGTATGCCACGGCACCGCCTGTCACCTGGCCGGAGCGGAAAAGATTACGGAGTCGCTGCAGTTTGAGACCAAGGCCCAGGCCGGGGGGACCAGCCCCGACGGCCTTTTCACCGTGGAAAAGGTGGCCTGCCTGGGATGCTGCAGCCTGGCTCCCGTGATGACCCTGAACGAAGAGACCCATGGCCGCCTGACGCCGGACAAGGTCAAGAAGATAATCAAGGAGAAGCGCCGGCAGGCGGAGGAGGAAAAGTCGGCAGGCAAGGGGGCAAGTCAAGATGCATAGTGCGCCGTACAGAGTAAAAGTGGGACTGGCAACCTGCGGGATTGCCAGCGGGGCCGCCAAGGTTTACAGCGCCCTGGAGCAGGCGCTGCAAGGCACGGATGTTAGACTGGAAAGAACGGGCTGCATCGGCATGTGCTACTGCGAGCCGCTGGTGGAGGTGATCGCGCCCGGCGGCGAGAGCTACATGTACGGAAAAGTGACCCCCGAAGACGTGCCGCGCCTGGTGGAGGAACATCTCAAGCAGGGGAAGCCGGTGCGGGAGCTCCTGATTATGGGCGAGGGCGCGGAAACCGACGATTACAGCTTTCTGCAGGGGCAGCATCGCATCCTGCTTAAAAATTGCGGGCATATCGACCCGGAAGATATAGAGAGCTACATGGCCGTGGGAGGTTATGAAGGTCTTAAGAAAGCTTTGACTTCCATGACCCCGGAGGAAGTAATCGAAGAGATCAAACGCTCGGGCCTCCGGGGGCGGGGGGGCGCCGGCTTTCCTACCCATGCCAAGTGGAGTTTTACCCGGCAGGCTCCCGGGAAGCAGAAATATATTGTTTGCAACGCCGACGAAGGAGACCCAGGAGCCTTCATGGATCGGAGCATTCTGGAAGGCGACCCCCACAGCGTTCTGGAAGGCATGCTCATCGCCGGCTACGCCATCGGTGCCAACACCGGCTATATTTATATCCGGGCGGAGTACCCCCTGGCCATCCGCCGCCTGAAGGTGGCTATACAGCAGGCCCAGGAGCGCGGTTTTCTGGGCGAACGCATCCTGGGGACGGATTACAGCATGCAGATCATTATCCGGGAGGGGGCCGGCGCCTTTGTTTGCGGCGAGGAGACGGCCTTGCTGATGTCCATTGAAGGGAAGCGGGGCATGCCGCGCTTCCGGCCGCCGTTTCCCGCCCAGAAAGGGCTCTTTGGCCACCCCACTTCCATCAACAACGTGGAGACTTTTGCCAACGTCCCCCGGATCCTGCACCAGGGTGCCGCCGCTTACAATACCCTGGGCACCGAAGAGAGCAAGGGGACCAAGGTCTTCGCCCTGGCGGGCAAGGTAAGGCGGGGCGGCCTGGTGGAGATTCCCATGGGCACCACCATCAACGAGATTGTCTTCAATATTGGCGGCGGGATCTCTACCGGCAAGCCCTTCAAGGCGGTGCAGACGGGCGGGCCCTCCGGAGGCTGCATCCCCGCCGAACTGGGAGATACGCCCGTGGATTACGAGTCCTTGAAGAAAATTGGAGCGATTATGGGTTCGGGCGGCCTCCTGGTCATGGATGAAGAAACCTGCATGGTGGACGTGGCCAAGTACTTCCTCACCTTTACCAAGGAGGAGTCCTGCGGCAAGTGCACCTTCTGCCGCGCCGGGACCTACCAGATGCACAAGATCCTGGAGCGGATTACCGAGGGGAAGGGGCGCGAAGAGGATATCGACACCCTGGAGGAGCTGGCGGAGAAGATCAAGGCCGGTTCCCTCTGCGGCCTGGGACAGACCGCTCCCAACCCGGTCCTGACTACCATCAAGTACTTCCGGAAGGAGTACGACGCCCATGTCAAGGAGAAGTACTGTCCCGCCAAGAAGTGCAAGGCCTTGATCGAATACCGGATCGACCCCGAGGTCTGCACGGGCTGCACCCTCTGTGCCAGGCAGTGCCCGGCGGGAGCCATTTCCGGAGAGAAGAAAGAGGCCCATGAAATTGACCAGTCCACCTGCATCCGCTGCGGCCTCTGCATAAACAGCTGCAAGTACCAGGCCATTACCGTTATCTCTGAGCCGCGGGTGACGGCTTAAGCGGGAAATTTTGCTCTTTTCCCGAGCAAGGAAAGTGAACTGGGGGAGGAAACATGCCAAAAGTAGGTATCACCATAAATGGAAAAGAAGTGCTTGCCGAGGAGGGAAGCAACCTCCTGGAGGTAGCCCTGGCCAACGGCATTGAAGTGCCCCACCTCTGCTATGACCCCCGTATCAAGCCTTTCGGCTCGTGCCGCATGTGCTTTGTGGATATCGGTGGTCCCCGGGGCCCGGTGCCGGCCTGTGCCACCACGGTAACGGAAGGCATGCAGGTGGTAACCGACAACGAGGCACTGACAGCCCTGCGCAAAGTGGCCCTGGAGCTGCTCATGTCGGAGCACTGCGGGGACTGTATCGCTCCCTGCCAGCTGGCCTGCCCCGCCCATATCGACATCCAGGGTTTCATCGCTTTCATCGACCGGGGCGAGTACGAGAAGGCGGCGGAGTTGATCAAGGAGAAGATGCCCTTGCCCTCCATTTGTGGCCGGGTTTGCCCACGTTTCTGCGAACAGGAATGCCGCCGCAACATGGTGGATGACCCAGTCAATATCTGCGACCTGAAGCGCTTTGCCGGCGACTTCCACCTGGAGGCCATAAGCTCGTATGTGCCCCAGAAGAAACCCGATACCGGCAAGGAAGTAGCCGTGGTGGGGGGAGGGCCCGCCGGCCTGACAGCTGCTTATTACCTGGCCCTGGAAGGGCATCGGGTTACCCTCTTTGACCGCGGTCCCAAGCTGGGGGGGATGCTGCGCTACGGCATTCCCGAGTACCGGCTGCCCAAGGCCCTGCTGGACCGGGAGGTGGATCTGATTGCCGGCCTCTGCAAGGAGGTGCGCCTGGGACAGATCCTGGGCCGGGATTTTACCCTGGAGGACCTGCGTAAAAGCTACGACGCCGTTTTCCTGGGCTTGGGCTGCCAGTCGGCCCAGGGGATGGGGCTGGAAAGGGAGGATATGCCGGGCGTCTTCCGCGGCATTGAATTCCTGCGCAGCGTGATCGAGGGAAATCCCCCGAAGCTGGGCTCCAGGGTGGCCGTTGTGGGGGGCGGCAACACGGCCATGGATGCCGCCCGGACCGCCCTGCGCCTGGGGGCGGAGGAGGTTTACGTAATCTACCGCCGCAGCCGCAACGAGATGCCGGCGAACCCCATCGAGATTCAGGAAGCGGAAGAAGAAGGCGTCCAGTTTAAGTTCCTGACCAATCCCGTATCCATTCTTGGCGAAGAATGCGTTACCGGCATCGAGTGCGTGCGGATGGAGTTGGGCGAGCCCGATGCCAGCGGCCGCCGCCGTCCCATAGTCATCAAGGGTTCCGAGTTCCGGCTGGAACTGGACAATGTGATCATGGCTATCGGCCAGGGCCTGGACCTGGAGAATGCCCAGTGCTGCTCCCTGCAGCTGGAGCGGAAAAACCTGGCCGCCTGCCGCGAAACGGGCTGCACCCCCATGGAGGGCGTTTTCGCCGCCGGGGACGCCGTTACCGGTCCCGCCACGGTGGTGGAAGCCGTGGGCGCGGCGCGCAAGGTGGCCCGGGCCATGGATCTCTACCTGCGGGGGCAGGAGGTTGTTCCCGAGAGGGAACCCTTCAACTGCTCCATGGGCTCCCTGGAGGAGCTGGATCCCAAGGATTTTGCCGACCGGGAGAAGATGGAGCGCATCCCGGTGCGGCACATCGAGCCGGAGATACGGAAAAAGGATTTCCGGGAATACAACCTGGGCCTGACGGAAGAGGAGGCCCGGAAAGAGAGCAAGCGCTGCCTCTCCTGCGGCTGCCAGGAGGTTTTCCACTGCACCCTGCGCCGCTATGCCGAAGAACTGGAGATCTCCACAGAGCGCCTGGGGGTGGAGCGGAAGCGCTATCCCATCAGCAAGGATCATCCCTATATCCAGCATGATCCCAACAAGTGCATTCTCTGTGCCAATTGCGTGCGCATCTGCCAGGAAGTCCAGGGGGTCAACGCCCTTTGCCTGGTGAACCGGGGCTACAACACCGTGGTGAAGCCGGTCCTGGAGCTGCCTCTGGCGGAGTCCGGCTGCGAGTCCTGCGGGCAGTGCGTCTCCGCCTGTCCCACGGGCGCCCTTACCGCCAAGAGCCCCTTCGAGAAGCCGGGCCCCTGGAGGGACGACCGGGTGGTGCGGACCACCTGCGTCCAGTGCGGCATCGGCTGCATTCTGGACCTGCACCTGGTGGCCGACCGGGTGAACCGGGTCACTTCACCTCTGCGCCAGGGGATTAACGACGGCAACCTCTGCGTAAAAGGCGCCTTTGAATGCCGCTTCGGACAGGAACCAGGGCGGCTGCACCGGCCCCTGGTCAAGCGCGGCGGCGCCTTGCAGGAAGCCGGCTGGGAGGAGGCCGTGGGCGCGGCGGCGGAAGGGCTGAAGAAAGTCCGGGAGGCTCACGGGGCGGAGAGTCTGGCGGTTCTTGTTTCCCCGCAGCTGAGCAACGAGGAGGGCTACCTGGCCCAAAAGCTGGCTCGCCAGGTTCTGGGTACTTTAAATATCGACAGCACCGAACCGCCCTTTGGCGGGGGGGTGAGACCGGCGGGGAGGTTCGTCTCCTACGAAGAGGTTGGCACCGCCGATTTCGTCATGATTGTGGACGCCAACCTGCCCCGGGATTACCCGGTTGCCGCCCATAAAGTTCGCCAGGCTCTGGACCGCGGGGCCCGGGTGGCCGTGCTGGGCCGGGAAGCCACGCGCCTGGATCGGGATGCCCACGTGGTCGTTTCCATTAATCCCGGAAAAACCGGGGAGGCGCTGAAGGGCCTTTTGGCTTACCTGCGGAGACCGGGCCAGGAGACTTCCCTGGGAGAGGAGGAGTTGAACCGGATCCTGGTGCAGCTGCCGGAGATGCTGCGCGACAATCCCGCCGGACTGGCGGAGATGGCGGAGCTCTTCCTGGCGGCGGAGAGGCCGGTGATTATTGTGAACGGCCATGTCCTGGGGGCGGCGGAGCTGGCCCTGCTGGAAGAAGCGGTCCGCCTGGCCGATAAAGGGGAGCAGGGAGGGATCCTTCCCCTTTACCGGGGCGGAAACAGCCGGGGACTGTTGGAGATGGGCGTCGACGCTCTCCTGCTTCCCGGAGGCAGGGCCCATGTGGCCCGGGGACGTTCCCGGGATGAAATCCTGGAGGGCCTCGCCCGGGGAGAGATCAGGGGGCTGCTGCTGCTGGGCGACGGGGAGGAGTTGGAACTGCCTGACGGCGGCGAAGAAGCCTTTACCGTGGTCCTGGCTTCCTTCTGGCGCCCGGAGCTGGAGAAGGCCGATGTGGTCCTGCCTGCGGCCACCTTTGCCGAAACCGCGGGGACGGTAATCAACTGCGAGGGAAGGCTGCTGGAGCTTAATCCCGCCTTCGCTCCCCCGGCAGGCAAGGAAAACTACGCCATCATTAAAGACCTGGCTGCGGCCCTGGGGAAACCCCTTAAGGCGGAATCCCCCCAGGAGATCCGGGCGGAGATGCGGGAGGCCTTGGGCTGCGACCTGCCCGGCTTGGGCTGTCTCCTGCCGGCCCAGGAAGGCTGAAGGCGGAGCGGGCCCTTTTAAAGCAAGCCAAGGCGCTTTTCCGGAAGGAGAAGCGCCTTTTTACATGCATTATTCCTCGGGCCGGTGACTATAATAGAACAAAGCTGGAAGCCGCCGTGCTTGCCGGGACCTGTTCCCTCTTCTTCCCGGCGCCGACGGTCAAGGAAGCAAAATTAAGGAAGGGAGGGAGGCCATGTGCTCAACCTTAAAACGGTCGCCCGGATCGCCCTGCTGGCGGCGGTGATTATTGCCGCCCAGCAGCTGCGCTTTCAGTACGTCACCGGCTCCATCGTCAATCTGGCCCTGGCCCTTTCCGCCGCGGTAACCGGCCTTCCCGGCGCCGCCCTGCTCAGTTTCATCTCGCCGGCCCTGGCCATTGTGCAGGGGCTGATGCCCCTGGCGGTCATGTATCCCTTCATTGCCGCCGGAAATTTTGTCTATTGCCTGATGTTTATTTTATTCTCTAAGCGTATGCTGCTGGCTCTTCTCCTGGGGATAGTGCTCAAACCGCTGATTATCGCCGCCGGCTTTTATTTTGCCGCCGGGCTCCCCCTTCCCGGGGTGTACGCCGCCTGGGCGGCCCAGTTCTTCACCGCCCTGGTGGGGGGGCTGGTATTTGTGGGCATCATCAAGCCCCTGGCCGGGAGGCTGGGGAGGGCCTGAAAAAGTAAGGCATGGGCGGCAAGACCCGTCTATTGGCGGGGGCTGCCTCCTACCATCCCGGACCCGGGCGAGAAGCGCCCAGTGGCGGTGGGGAAGTAGATGGACCTGCGCCGGCAGCCCCCCTCCCTCTCCAAGGGAAAGCCGCCTCCGTCAGGAGCAGGAAATGCATTTTTTTTGTAGAAGTTGAGCTAGCATGAAGAACACCGGCCCGGTATTGACCGTATCGGAAATTACCCGCTATGTAAAAGAGCTGCTCCAGGGAGATTTCTTCCTGGGCAATCTCTGGGTGACGGGAGAGATCTCCAATTTTAAGCACCACCGCTCCGGCCATATGTATTTTACTTTGAAAGATAGCTACGCCACCCTGCGCTGCGTTTTTTTCCGCCGGGAAAACCTGCGCTGCCGCTTTCAACCCGCCAACGGCATGGAAGTTATTGTGCACGGCTACATCTCCGTCTATGAGCCCGACGGGGTGTACCAACTCTACGTGGCGGAGATGGAGCCCGCCGGGATGGGTTCGTTATTTTTGGCCTTTGAGCAGCTAAAAAAGAAGCTGGAGCAGGAGGGGCTTTTCAGCGCCGAGCACAAGCGGAAGCTCCCCTTTTTGCCGCGGAAAATCGGGCTGGTTACCTCGCCTACGGGGGCGGCCTTGCAGGATATCCTGGCCACGGTGCAGAAGCGCTTTCCCCACGTCCACCTGGTGGTGGCGGAGAGCTTGATGCAGGGGGACGACGCCCCGGAAGACATCGTGCGCTCCCTGGAACTGCTTAACCGCTATCCCGGGATCGAGCTGATCATTGTTGCCCGGGGCGGCGGTTCCATCGAGGACCTTTGGCCTTTTAACACCGAAGTGGTGGCCAGGGCCATTCACCGCTCCAGGATCCCCGTTATCTCTGCCGTGGGCCATGAAACCGACTTTACCATTGCCGATTTCGTGGCCGATTACCGGGCGGCTACGCCCACGGCCGCCGTGGCTGCGGCGCTGCCGGATATGGAGGATCTGATCCGGCAGCTGGAGCAGTGCCGGATACGGGCCGGCTTGGCCCTGCAGCGCCGGCTGCAGCAGGAGAAGCAGTTGCTGGATTATACCGTGGGCAGCCGCTTTTACCGGAAGCCCCTGCGGCTGCTGCAGAACAGCCGGGAGCGGCTGCGGGTCCTGGAGGGCCGCCTGCGCCAGGAAACGGTGCGCCTGCTGCAGTTAAAGGGGATGAAGCTGGCCGCCCTGGACGACAAGCTGGAGAGCTACAGCCCGTTGAAGGTGATGAACCGCGGTTACAGCTACTGCCGCGATGAAAGGGGCCGCATTATTCGCTCGGTGAAGGGCCTGAAGGTGGGGGACTTGCTCCGGCTCACCTTCAAGGATGGAGAGGCCCGCTGCCGAACCGAGGCCGTTGAGGAGGGGACTGGTGATGTCGGCAAAAGCTAAAAAAGATCTTTCTTACGAAGAGGCCTTTCGGCGCCTGGAAGAGGTGGTGCAGCGCCTGGAGGACGAAAATATACCCCTGGAGGAAGCCCTCTCCTGCTTCCAGGAGGGGATCGAACTTTCCCGCTACTGCCGGGCGAAACTGGCCGAAATTGAGTACCGGGTGGAGTACCTGCTCAAGGAGGAGCAGGTGCCGGGACTGGAGGCAGACGAAGAAGACGATGACCACGGAAGCGAGTATTGAACAATACCTGGAGCGGCAGCGGGAAAGGGTAAACCGGGCCCTGGAAAAGCTTCTTCCCGGCCGGGGGCATCCCGAAGCATTGTATGCCGCCATGAACTACAGCCTGCGGGCGGGCGGTAAGCGTTTAAGGCCCATCCTGACCCTGGCTGCGGCGGAGACTATGGGAGAGCGGGGGGAAGGAGTCCTTAAGGTGGCCTGCGCCGTGGAGTGCATTCATACTTATTCCCTTATTCACGACGACCTTCCCGCCATGGACAACAGCGACCTGCGCCGGGGGCTGCCCACCTGCCACCGGGCTTTTGGGGAGGCCATGGCCATCCTGGCCGGGGACGCCCTGCTGACCTTTGCCTTCGAGCTGCTCTCCTCCTTTGGGCTGGAACAGGGGCGGGAGCGGGCGGCGCTCCAGATTACCCGGGAGCTGGCCCGGGCCGCCGGCATGGAAGGGATGATCGGCGGGCAGGTCCTGGACCTGGAAGGGGAAGGAGCCTCCCTAAGCCTGGAGGAGTTGGAGCTGATGAACAGGAAGAAAACCGGGGCCCTCCTGCGGGCGGCGGTCCGCTGCGGCGCCTATGCTGCGGGAGCCTCCCCCCTTGAGCTGGAAGCCCTCTCCGATTATGGCTCCGCCCTGGGCTGGGCCTTTCAGATCGTCGACGACCTCCTGGACCTGGAGGGGACGGCGGCGGAGCTGGGGAAGCCCACCGGCGCAGACCAGGCCCGGGCCAAAGCCACCTACCCAGCTCTGATGGGCGTTGACGCCGCCCGGGCTAAGGTTGCCGACCTGTACCGCCAGGCCCTCTCCCATCTGGACCGCCTTCCCCGCCCCACCGACACCCTCCGCCAAATCGCCCAATATCTGGCCACCCGCACTTCTTAGAGTGCCTGGCACGTCAACTTTGTCAACTTTATTCACAAATTGGACGTGACGGCGTCTCGGAATAAATGTAGCGAACACTTAAATAATATTGGATAAATATTAATATTACACAGACGGCTTTAAATTGCAATAATTTGAAGGAATCTGAACATTGGGAGGGGAATATAGAATTAAGAAATATATATAGTAAGGAGGTTATACTCCATGGGCATGACAGAGAAAAGCTGTGATTATTTCCTGGATGTTCTGGCTTCAAAGGCTCCCGTTCCCGGGGGGGGCGGTGCGGCGGCCCTGGGAGGAGCAATTGGGATGGCCTTGTCCAACATGGTGGGCAATTTGACCGTTGGGAAGAAGAAATATGCCGACGTGGAAGACGAAGTAAAGGAACTGCTGGATCAGGGCTACAAGATCATCGATGAGCTTAAGGCCCTGGTTGACAAGGATGCCGAGGTATTTGAACCCTTGTCCAAGGCATACGGGATGCCCAAGGATACCCCTGAGCAGGCGGAGTTGAAGGCCAAAACCCTGGAGGAGTGCTCCATTGTTGCCTGTTCAGTTCCCTTGGAGATCATGCGCAAGGCTTATGCCGGGATCAAAATCCATGAAAGAATGGGGCAGATCGGAAGCAGGCTGGCCATCTCCGACGTGGGCTGTGGGGTTGTTTTTATGAAAGCCGCTTTGATTAGCGGTTATTTAAATGTGCTGATCAACCTGGGCGCCATCAAAAAAGACCAGGAGTTCCTGGAGAAGACAAAGAAGGAGATGGAAACTCTCCTGGAAGAGGGCAGCAAAATAGCCGATGCCACCTTGCAGCAGGTGATCGATCAATTGAAGTAGTCCCGCAGTTTACGGGGCTGGAAAGTTAAGCCATCTAGGCTGGGCCAAGAATGTACAGGCCTAATCTTCAAAAGAGAGATTCCAATAAAAAATAATCCCATTAATAAATTAGGAGGTTTAACATGGGAGAGCTTTTAAAGGGAAAACCGGTGGCCGATGCCATGAAAGAAGATTTAATTAATCGGGTTAATGCCTTAAAAGAGCGGGGCATTACTCCCAAGCTGGGCATTATGCGGGTAGGAGCCCGCCCCGACGATCTTTTTTATGAAGGCGGCGCCAAAAAAACCTGCGATTCCGTGGGCTTGGCTTACGAGGTTTTTGAATACCCTGAGGATGTTAGCCAGGAAGCTTTTGAAAAAGCAGTCGTGGAGGTAGGGGCGCGCAAGGATATACACGGCATCTTGATGTTTGCTCCCCTGCCCAAGCACCTGGATGAAAAAAAGATTCGCTCCTTGATCCCGGTAGAGAAAGATGTCGATTGCATGACCCTGGGGAGCGCGGGAAAGGTATTTGCCGACGACTTAACCGGTTTTCCCCCGTGCACGCCTACCGCTTGCATGGACATCCTCAAATATTACGACATTCCCTTAAAGGGGAAAAACGTTGTGGTGGTCGGGCGCTCTCTGGTGGTCGGCAAGCCGCTGGCCATGCTGCTGCTGCGGGAGCACGCCACCGTTACCATTTGCCATTCCCGGACCCAAAATCTACCCCAGATCTGCTCCGGCGCGGATATTTTGCTGGCTGCCGTGGGCAGGGCCAAAATGATTGACCGCAGTTATGTTAGGCCCGGCCAGATTGTCATCGATGTGGGGATCAACCCCGATCCCGACAACCCGGGCAAGTACTGCGGGGATGTCAACACAGCGGAGGTCGAGCCCATCGTGGATAAAATCACTCCCGTGCCGGGCGGAGTGGGCTCCGTTACCACCATTGTTTTATGTAAACATACCGTGATGGCCTGCGAAATGCAAAACCCGTAAAGATTGGCGACTCGGCGGCAGCGCCCTGCCTGGGCGCTGCCGCCGGGGCTTCTTTACCTTTTAGGAGGTGAAAGTTTTGGGTAGGGGGCCGCGAATTGAATTTTTCGGGGCCTGCTATCACGTTGTTCAAAGAGGAAACAACCAGGAGAAAATATTCCAGCGGGATAAAGAGAAGAAATACTTCATCGACACCTTGAAGATAGCGGCTGACAAGTATGATTTTAATACCTTCGGCTATGTGGTGATGAACAACCACTACCACCTTCTCCTGCAAATAAAAAAATCCCCCCTCCGGACCATTATGCACCAGATCAATACCCGCTTTGCCCTGCACTACAACAACGCAAACAACAGAAAAGGACATGTTTTCCAGGGAAGATACAAAGCCTATCTGGTCCTGGACGAGCTTTACCTGATTACCGTCCTGCGCTATATTCATCAAAATCCCGTAAGAGCCAACCTGGTAGCCGAGGCAAGCGAGTATCCCTGGTCCAGCGATCGTTTTTACCGCTATGGCGAGACCGGTTTTGTAGATACCGGCTTGATCCTGGGCCTGCTCTCCCACAACCGACAGGAAGGGGTGCTCAAATACCGCCAGCTAATGGGGGAGTTGCTGGATGACAAAATCAGGAAGCGGGTCTACTCCAGCGACTTCTCCCTGGAGCAACTGCAGAAAGAAACGGCGGCTTGTAGCGCATATCCGGAAGAAACGACAGCAGATACCCCGCCGGAAAAGGAGGATCCCCGGGCGAAGGAACTGGACCGGATCCTGTTGCGCTGCTGCTCCAGCCTTGACGAGTATAAAATGATTAAAAGAGGCGTCCGATCCAGGCATTTGAATGCCATCAAAAGGGACTACATCCTGCAGGCCCGCCGAAAAGGATATACTTTTGAAGAAGTAGGGGCCAACATTTCCCTCAGCAGGCAAGCGGTTTATAAGTTGATTACAGACAATACTGTCTGAAAATTCCATAAAGTTGACAAAGTTGACGTGCCAGGCACCAGATGTTGTTAAAAAGATTTGGTTATGCTATAATAATTGCTACGAAAGGCTAAACATAAGTGGTGCAGTATTCTAGTTGGTACCGCCTTTCCGAAAACGGGCCTAAAAATCCGTTAAGGGCACATCGATGAAGTTCCTGGTGCTGGCTGCCGAAGCCCAGTCGGGAGCTGGTGCTGGGAGTTAAGGAGGACGGGGCGATCTACAAAGGCATGTAGGCGTTGACCCTGCCTCCGCGGAGACCCAAGTTGGTGGTGGATTGTTTAAATACAAAAGACTACTGCTTGGGTAGAACCTGTATGCGGTTAATAGCTGTGTACAGTGTAGCCTGCCTTGAGTGAAGTGGGTGGAGGAAAGCTTTTCTGAAACCCCCTTTGCAAAAGAGGCTAGGAGAGGGACGGGCCAGTGAGGAAAACTCCTAGACTGTTCTCGGAAGAGAGGTATCCCAGGGATTAAAGTGCGAGCTAAGTGGCAATCCAGCTCTGCCGATGGCAACACGGCAGGAATAATCTTAAAAGGGAACTACCTGCTCGGTGACGGCAGGCGATTATTCGGGAAATCCTACTGGACCTAAGCCGCAAAGTTTACCTGGGATGCTGCCACTTAATGTTTAGCCGCATTTTTAGGCGGTTCCAGTAAAATGGGGTTTTGGTTTAATGGCCAAGTCCAGTAAAAATGGCCAGCGCCTCCGCTGGATAATCTCCATCACCCTGTGGACTTTCGTGCTGGCTGTAATCCTCGGATTCGTCAGCTACATTTTTTTTACCCGCTACACTTCCCTGCTGCCAGCCCTGCTAATCCTGTTTCTAGTCATCTTTATGGGAATAGCTTTTGACCTGGTGGGCACCGCCGCCGCAGCGGCCAGCGAAGTCCCGCTGAACGCCAAGGCTTCCCGCAAGGTTCCGGGAGCTCGCCGGGCGGTCTACCTTGTGAAGCATGCCGACCAGGTGGCCAATTTCTGCAATGATGTGGTGGGGGATATCAGCGGCATCGTCAGCGGAACCATTACCGCTTTAATTGTCGTCAAGCTGGTGGCGGCGTTTCCCGGGCTTTCCGAACTGGCCCTGGGCATTATACTCACGGCCCTGGTGGCCGCCCTTACCGTGGGCGGAAAGGCCTGGGGGAAAGCCATAGCCATTAACTACTGTACTGATATAATACTACTGGTAGGAAAAATTATAACCAAACTGGAAAGCCCCTTTGATTCGATGGCTCTCCGCAGAAGGGATTCGAGGTGAAGCGGCTATGGGAACCCTGCTGGACCGGCTGGACCTCCCGGGAGACTTGAAAAAATTGACCGTGCCGCAGCTGGAACAGCTGGCTGGAGAAATTCGCGAGCTGTTGATCCGGGTGGTATCCGAAAACGGGGGGCACCTGGCGCCGAACCTGGGGGTAGTGGAGCTGACCCTGGCGCTGCACAGCACTTTTGACAGTCCCCGGGACCATATAATCTGGGATGTAGGGCACCAGAGCTATACCCACAAAATAGTAACCGGCCGGCTTCATCAATTTTCCAGCTTGCGGCGCCTTAACGGGCTAAGCGGATTTCCCAAGCGCTCGGAGAGCGAGCACGATCCATTCGGCACCGGCCACAGCAGCACCTCCATCTCCGCGGCCCTGGGCCTGGCCAAGGCCCGGGACCTGCGGGGGGAAAACTACCGGATTGTGGCCGTGATTGGGGACGGCGCCCTGACCGGGGGCATGGCTTACGAAGCCCTGAACCACGCCGGCCATATAAAGGCGGATCTCCTGGTGGTGCTGAACGACAACAAGATGTCCATCGGCTCCAACGTGGGCGGGATGTCCGCCTACCTGGGCCGAATCCGTTCCCACCCCAAGTACTTTAAACTAAAAAGCAATGTGGAGAATGCCCTGGACAAGTACATTCCCGTGCTGGGGAAGAAAATGGTGCGCACGGCGGAGCGGCTCCGGGGCGGGCTAAAGTACCTGGTTTTCCCGGGCATGATTTTCGAGGAGTTGGGACTTACTTACCTGGGTCCCGTGGACGGGCACAATATCGCGTCCATGAAGCAGGTATTCAGCCGCGCCGCCCAGATGAAGGGGCCCATCCTGGTTCACGTGGTGACCGAAAAAGGGAAGGGCTACCCCTATGCCGAGAAGTCGCCGGAGTATTTCCATGGGGTCGGCCCCTTCGACCTGGAGAACGGCTGCCCCTTAAAGGATAAGGGAGGAGGGCCTTGCTACACTGAGGTCTTCTCCCGGACCCTGGTGCGCCTGGCGGAAGAAAATAAGAATATCGTGGCCATCACGGCGGCCATGGCTTCGGGAACGGGCCTGGATCGCTTCCGGGACGCCTTCCCCGACCGCTTCTTTGACGTGGGCATTGCCGAGCAGCATGCAGTAACCTTGGCGGCGGCCCTGGCCTGCAAAGGTTTGCAGCCGGTGGTGGCCATCTACAGCACTTTTTTGCAGAGGGCTTTTGACCAGATCCTTCATGATGTCTGCCTGCAGAAGCTGCCGGTGCTTTTCGCTGTGGACCGGGCCGGGATCACCGGTGAAGACGGGGAGACCCACCAGGGGATCTTTGACCTGAGCTACCTGCGCCTGGCCCCCCATATGAGCATCATGGCTCCCAGGAACGAAAATGAACTGCAGCAGATGCTTTACACCGCCTTGACAAGGAAGGAGGGGCCGGCGGCAATCCGCTATCCCCGGGGGAGCGGGGAGGGGGTGGCCCTGGCGGAGCCGGAGCCGCTGCCCTGGGGCAAGGGAGAGCTGCTGCGAGAGGGGGATGACCTCCTCATTGTGGCCGCCGGCACCGTGGCCAATGCCGCCCTCCGGGCGGCGGAGAAGCTGTTCTGGCGGGGAATCAAGGCGGCGGTAATCAACGCCCGCTTTGTAAAGCCCCTGGACGAGGAGTTGATTCTCAACTGGGCCCGCCGCTGCCCGCGGGTAATAACCGTGGAGGAAAACATCCTGGCCGGCGGCTTCGGCAGCGCCATTATGGAGTTGCTGCAGCAGGAGGGGCTAAGCCGGCCCGTCAAGTGCCTGGGCATCCAGGACCGGTTCGTGGAACAGGGGTCCCGGCAGGAGCTCCTGACCCGATACGGCCTGGACAGCGAGGGCATCTACCGGGCGGCCTCCCGCTTTCTGCAGGAGCAAAAGGTGGAGCGATCCCTTTGAGAGAAAAGAATCGGCGGGCCAGGCTGGACGAACTGCTGGTGGAAAGGTCCCTGGCTCCCAGCCGCAGCCGCGCCCGGGCGGAGATCATGGCCGGGCGGGTCCTGGTGGAGGGGCAGGTCTGCGACAAGCCCGGGGCCCTGGTTTCCCGGGAAGCCTTCATCCAGCTCCGGGAGCCCGCCAACCCGTACGTGAGCCGGGGCGGTCTGAAGCTGGAGGGAGCCCTGGAGGAGTTGGGGCTCTCCGTGGAAGGGTTGATAGTTCTCGATGTAGGGGCCTCCACGGGCGGTTTTACCCATTGCCTGCTGGAGAAGGGAGCACTCCACGTTATCGCCCTGGATGTGGGCTTCGGCCAGCTGGACTGGCGCTTGCGCCGGGATCCCCGGGTGACGGTGATGGAGCGGTTTAACGTCCGCCACCTCCAGCCCCAGCAGCTGCCCCGGACCCCGGACCTGGCCACCGTGGATGTCTCCTTTATCTCCCTGCGCCTGGTGCTCCCGGTATTGAAGGCCGCCGGGGTGGACCGGGTCCTGGCCCTGGTCAAGCCCCAGTTTGAAGCGGGGCGCGCGGAAGCCAGCCGAGGCCGGGGAGTAATCAGGGATCCCGCCGTGCACCGGGCGGTTTTGCTGGAGTTGGTGGAATTTGCCAGGGGGCAGGGCTACTACTGCGCCGGACTGGTCCCCTCCCGCTGGCCGGGCCCTCGGGGCAACCGGGAATTCTTCCTCTACCTGACCGTCCGCCCCGAAGCGGAACTCCCCTCCCTGGAGGAGGTCGTCTCCCGGGCGGTGAAGCCCGGAGAAGGGTAGAGGATTCGGCGCCTTTCCGGCGAAATAATCTGGTGGTGAGCGCTTGCACTGGTCCGATTACCTGGTGCTGGGTTTGCTGATCGGAGGCTACCTGGCTTATTATATAAGGCAAAAAAGAAAATCTCAGCGCCGTTCCCGTCCCGGAGCCTTTCGGCCCCTGAGCCGTAAGGAGCAGGTGGCCTCCCGGCTCCTGCAGGCCCAGGGCTACACCGTCGACGAACATCACCGGGTGGTGCCCGTGGTCTACAGCGTAGAGGATAAAGAGCGCCGTTTTGTGCACGAAGGCGGCTTCATGGCTTCGTACCGGGGCAAAAACTATCTGGTTAAGATCAAGCGCCGGAGTGCCGCTCCCCCCTCTTCGGCGGCGATGCGTCGGGAACTGCTCCTGGATTATCTTCTCTTCCAGCCGGCGGGCATATTGCTTTTTGATGAAGAGAGGGAGCGCTTTCAGTTGATCCATTTCTCCCCGGGGGAGGTCTCCGTAAAGGAGAACCGCTTGCTGCAGCTGGGTCTGCTGCTGTTGATTGCGGTGGGGGTGGCCTTTCTCTACCGCTTGTTGTTTGCAGGAGGGAACTGATGAAAGGAATCGGGGTCGTACCCAACTGGCAAAAAGAGAATACCGCTGCCGTGACCCGGCAGATTGAGGATTTTTTTGGCTCCCGCCGGATACCCCTGCTTGTGGCCGGGTCCAAGGAAACCAGCATCTATGGACAGGCTCCCCTGCACGAGACCCTGGCCCATTGGGCCGGCCGGGTGGACTTGATCATCGTTGTGGGCGGGGACGGGACCATCTTGCGGGTGGCCCGGGAGCTTTTCCGCTGGGAGGTGCCCATTCTCGGCATCAACGTGGGGACCAAGGGCTTTCTGGCGGAGATCGAAGTGGATTCCATGGATCGCTACCTGCGCCTCCTGGTGGAAGGGGACTATCATTGCAGCGAAAGGATTTTGCTCCAGGCCGCCCTGCGGCGAAAGGGCGAAGTTCTGGGCAGCTATACGGCTTTGAACGATATTGTCATCTCCCGCGGCCCCCTGTCGCGAATTATCCGGCTGGAAACCTATATCAACGATAATTTTCTGGAAAGCTACCGCGGCGACGGCATGATCGTCGCCTCCCCTACCGGTTCCACCGGCTATTCCCTCTCCGCGGGAGGACCTATTGTCAACCCCTCCCTGGACCTGCTGCTGATCAATCCCATCTGCCCCCACAGCCTGTACAGCCGCGCGGTAATTACCACCGGCGGGGATGAGATCATGCTGCGCAATCGGTCCGGAAAGGCCCAGGCGGTGCTGACCGTAGACGGCCAGGTGGGATTTGTGCTGGAGGACCGGGACGAAGTGGTAGTCCGCCGGGCCGAGAAGAGGGTCAAGCTGGTCCGCTTCGCCGACAGTTCCTTCTATACCTTGCTGCACCAGAAGCTAAAAAGCTAGCCGGGGAGGGGGCCCTTGAGAGAAGAATTATGCTGTTGGAATTAAAGGTTGCCAATTTTGCCTTAATTGAAAATTTGACCTGGCAAGCCGTGCCCGGGCTGAATGTCCTTACCGGCGAAACGGGAGCGGGGAAATCCATTGTTATCGGGGCCATCAGCCTGCTCCTGGGCGAGCGGGCCGCCGCGGAGCAGGTCCGCCTGGGGGCGGAGACGGCGGTGATCGAAGGTCTCTTCCAGGTCTCTCCCGCCTTGCGCCCCGAGATGGACGCCCTCCTGGAATCCGCCGGCATCGCTCCCGATGATCTGCTCATCCTGGGCCGGGAGCTTTCCCGAAGCGGGAGAAGCGTGGGGCGGGTCAACGGCCGCGCCGTGCCCGTTTCCTTCCTGAAGGAACTGGGGCGCTACCTCATTGACCTGCACGGTCAGCACCAGCACCAGTCCCTGCTGCGGGAGGAGGAACAGCTGCAGCTCCTGGACGCCTACGGCGGGGAGCCGCTCCTCCGGCAGCGGGAGGAGGTGGCCCGCCTTTACCGGCAGCGCCAGGCCTGCCGCAGCGCCCTGGAAGCCCTGGGCCGGGACAGCGCCGAGCGGGAGCGGCGGATGGATCTGCTGGTCTACCAGCTGGAGGAGATCCAGAAGGCAAAGCTGACCCCCGGCGAGGAGGAGGAGTTGCTGCAGCAGGAGAAGCTGCTCAGCCACGCCGAGAAGCTGCAGTCCCTGGTGGAGGGGGCCTACAGCGAGATCTTTGCCGGCAGCGGTCTGGGGCCGGCCCTGCTGGATCGCTTGAGCGGCGCCTTGAGCGCTCTCCAAGAGGCCGCCGCCATTGATCCCGGCCTCCAGCAGGCCGTGGGCCTGGTGGAGAGCGCCGTGACCCAACTCCAGGAGGCCGCCTACGATCTCCGGGACTACCGCGACCGGGTCTCCTTCGATTCCGGCGAACTGGCGGCGGTCCAGGAGCGCTTGAGCCAGATCCGCTCCCTCAAGCGCAAGTATGGCTCTACCGTAGAGGAGGTCATCGCCTTTGCCAGGCAGGTGGGCGAAGATCTGGAACGCCTCCGGAACAGCGCCGCCGAGGCGGAAAAGCTGGAGAAGGAGTTGGCCGGGCTGGAGGAAGAGCTATCCGGCGCCGCCCGCCGCCTGCAACAACTCAGGCTGGAAGCCGCCGCAAGGCTCTCGGCGGCGGTGCGGGAATCCCTGGACCAGCTTTCCCTGCCCCAGGCCCAGTTTGAAATCCGCCTCAAGGAGCGGGAGCAGGTTGCCCCCCAAGGGGTGGACCGGGTGGAATTTATGTTCTCCGCCAACCTGGGGGAGCCCGTCCAGCCCCTGGCCAAGGTTATCTCCGGGGGGGAGATGTCCCGGGTGATGCTGGCCATAAAGGTCATCCTGGCCCAGCAGGACCGGGTTCCCACCCTCATCTTCGACGAGATCGACGCCGGCATCGGAGGAGTAGTGATCCAATCCGTGGCCGAGCGCCTGGCCCATCTTTCCCGCCACCACCAGGTGATCTGCGTAACTCACAACCCCCAGATTGCCGCCATGGCCGAAGGGCATTTTATGATCTACAAGGAAGAGCGGGAGGGACGGACCGTAACCCGCATCAAGGCCCTGGAAGACCAGGAGCGGAAGCAGGAACTGGCCCGGATGCTGGACGGCGGCAGCGCCGATCCCATCAGCCTCCGGCACGGGGAGAGCCTTCTGGAGAGAGCGGAACGCTTTAAGAAAAATTTATAAATCCCTTAACAAAAGCGGGGGGAGAACGGTGCGGTTGGAAGATATGATGACCCGCCGGTTCGCCGTGCTGCACCCCGAGGATACGCTCCGCAAAGCCCTGCAGCTTTTGCGCAGCAGCCAGAAAGACGGGCTGCCGGTACTGACCGGGAAAGGGAATCTCTCCGGCATCTTCACCAAGACAAACCTCTACGATGCTCTCTTGAACGGCCATAGCCTGGATGAACAAGTGGAACACTTCTTCAATCCCAACGTTGTCAAAGTATCCAAGGATCTCTCTTACAGCGAAGTGATCGAACTGGTGCGCCGGGTTCCCGTGGGCACCGGGGTGGTGGTGGACGGCGATGACAACGTGGTGGGCCTTTTTACCAAAGTGGAGTTGATCACCTCTCTGTTTAAAGAGGAGCAGCGCCTTAATGCCCACTTAAGGGCCATGTACAATGCCATGCACAACGGGCTGGTTTCCGTGGATGAGGGCGGTCGGATTCAATTCATAAACCCGGCCGCCGAAAAGCTTTTGGGCATCGAGTCCGGAGAGTTGTGCGGGCGCCCCGCGGACCGGGTCTTTCCGGGCTTGGGCATGGAGGCGCTCCTGCAAAAGGGCGCCGTGGAGGTGGGGGTGAAGTACAACTTTAACCGGGCGGTGACGGTGGTCAACAAGACGCCGGTGATCGACGGGGGCCGGGTGGTGGGCGGAATCGCCATCTTCCAGGATATCACGGAGCTGGAGCAGGTGGCCATGGAGTTGAACAGCGTTAAGGGGATCAACCAGACCTTGAGAACGGTTCTCGATATCGCCTACGATGCCCTGGTGGTGGTGGATCACCAGGGGAAGATCCTCCTGGCCAACCGCATCTTCCTGGATTTTATGCGGGTCAAGGAGGAGGAGATTCTGGGCCGCCCAGTGGACTCGGTCCTGGAGAACAGCCGCCTGCATATCGTGAGCAAGACGGGGATTCCCGAACTGAACGATATCCAGTTTATCGACGGCAATCCTTACGTGGTTTCCCGCCTCCCCGTGGTCCGGGAGGGACAGATTATCGGCGCCGTGGGCAAGATCAGCTTCCGCCGGGTAGACGAGCTTCGCCGCCTGGCGCGCCGGCTGGAGGCCATGAGCAGCCGCCTGGAGCATTTCCAGGAAGAGTTGAAAAAGGCCCGCGTGGAGGAGAAGCCCTACCAGTTTGAGGATATTATTACCATCAACCCGGCCATGCAGCGCCTGAAAAGGGAGGCCCTCCAGGCGGCCCGGGGGCAGTCCACGGTGCTGATCCTGGGCGAGAGCGGGGTGGGGAAAGAGCTCTTTGCCCAAGCCATTCACCAGGCCAGCCCCCGGCGGGCGGGGCCTTTTGTGAAAATTAACTGCGCCGCCGTTCCGGAAAGCCTGCTGGAATCGGAATTTTTCGGCTACGCCCCCGGCGCCTTCACCGGGGCGCAGAAGGAGGGGAAGCCGGGCCGCTTCCAGCTGGCCCACGGGGGGACCCTCTTTCTGGACGAGATTGGCGATATGCCCCTCTCCCTACAGGGGAAGCTGCTGCGCGTGCTCCAGGATCACTCCTTCGAAGCCATCGGCGGCACGAAAACCATCCGGGTGGATATCCGCGTCATCGCCGCCACCAACCAGGACCTGGAGCGCAAGGTCCGGGAAGGCAGCTTCCGCAAAGATCTATTCTTCCGCCTGAATGTTATCACCCTGCCCATTCCTCCTCTCCGGGAGCGGCCCGAGGACATCCTCCCCCTGGTGCACTTCTTCTTGCGCAAGTATAACAGCATCTTCGGCATCTCCGTAACGGAGATCTCCCCGGAGGTGCTCTCCCTGCTCCAGGACTATTCCTGGCCGGGGAACGTCCGGGAACTGGAGAATATCATCGAACGGGCCATGAACTTTACCACGGGGAATACCATCCAGGTGGAGCACCTGCCGCCGCAGCTGCTTCAGGGCCGTACCGCCCTCTCCCGGGAGGGCGGAGGCGGGCAGAAGGCGGAGCTCGACCCCCTGGCTTACCGCCGCAAAAAAGACGACCTGGAGCGGAAGGCGATCCTGGAGGCGCTGCGCCAGGCCGGCGGCAACCGGAGCAAGGCGGCCCGGCTGCTGGGCATGAGCCGCTCGTGGCTGTACGTCAAGATGAATAAGATGGGGCTGCCGTGAGCCTCATCCAGGCCCCCGTCAGCATATCCTGCCGCGGGAGGCAGGCGGGACCCGGGCGGCGGCAAATTCCGGACATGGATGCCGGGCGGGACTATATAAAGGTACCACGGGCGGGGCAAGCTGCCCGATCGGTTGAAGCCTAAAAGGAAGCTGGGCGGGACTAGGCAATGGAGCAATTTGCCGGGCGGAGCCGCTCCGCATAACAAAGGCCTTCTTTTATTTAAAGAAGGCCTTGTTTTTTTGATTTATACCTCCTTCGGTCCCGCCCGTTGCTGGGATAGAACTTTGTTGGGCAGCCCGCCGGTAGAAAATAAGTGTCGGTCAGCCTGTCAGTTGGCAGATTAGAGCTTGCTGTTCAAGCCCTCAGTTGACGGAATAGAGCTTGTTGTTCAGCCGCAGGCGGTCGGCCATCATGGCGATAAACTCGGAGTTGGTAGGTTTTCCTTTTTCCGTCTTAATGGTATAGCCAAAAAATTTCTTGATAACATCGATATTGTTGCGGGACCAGGCCACTTCGATGGCGTGGCGGATGGCGCGCTCCACCCGGCTGGCGGTGGTATTGAAGCGCTGGGCGATGGTGGGGTATAGAACCTTGGTCACGGAACCCAGCAGTTCGATCTCTTCCACCACCATGATGATGGCCTCCCTCAGGTAGAGGTAGCCCTTGATATGGGCGGGGATCCCGATCTGGTGCAGGATCTCCGTCACCTCTTCCTCCAGGCTTATCTTCCGGCTGCTTTCCTTGACTACCGCCGGCCTGGTGGAGGCGGGGGCGGGAGTATAACTGGCGGCGGCCCCGTCCAGCTGCCGGATCCGGTCCGCCAGGATCTCCATGCTAAAAGGCTTCAAAATATAATACGATGCGCCAAGTTCAACGGCTCTTCTGGTCATATTTTCATGGCCGAAGGCGGTAAGCATGATAACGTGGGGCATCTTTTCCAGCCCCAGGCGGGGGAGTTCCTCCAAAACCCCTATGCCGTCAAGGTACGGCATAATAATATCCAGAAGCAGCACGTCAGGATTATGTTCTTTGACCATTTCCAGGGTTTCTTTTCCGTTGTATGCTGAACCGACTATTTCAAAATCGGGCTCCATCTCCAGGTAGCTTGTTAAAAGCTCGTTAAATTCGCGGTTATCATCGGCAACCAGCACTTTTAACATTTTCCAAATCCCTCCTCATTTTTGTCGATAAATAAAATTCGACAAGGGAGGGCCAATACCTTCTAGTAATGTAAAGAAATATTAATTATTTGTTAAATATTCCGCTTCTTGGTACATCCATTCCAGAAATATGCCGTATCCCCTGGTGGGGTCGTTGATAAAGACATGGGTTACCGCCCCCACCAGACGCCCGTTTTGAATTATGGGACTCCCGCTCATCCCCTGGACAATTCCCCCCGTCCGGCTGAGCAGCTCTTCATCCACTACCCGGAGCACGATGCCCTTGTCTCCGGGCCGGGACTGGGGGGTGACCTTCTCCAAAATTACGCTGTAGCTGTCGATCCTTTCCCCATCTACTACGGTAAGCATCTCTGCGGGGCCGGGCTCCACCTGGCTGGCCAGGGCCATGGGCACGGGATCCGGGTACGGCGAATTGTCGCTCTGGAAATTATCCAGCCGCCCAAAGATCCCGAAAGGGGTGTTTTTATCGATTTTCCCCCTGAACTCTTCATGGTCCATAAAAATTCCTGTTTTCTCTCCCGGCTGGCCCTTTTGGGCCGCTTTTATATCGATAATTTTTGCCTTGACGATGGTCCCTTCGCTGAGATTTACCGGTTTATTGGTGTCGGAGTCGACAATAATGTGGCCCAGGGCACCGTAGCGGCCGGTTGAAGGATTGTAGAAGCTAAGGGTTCCCACTCCGGCGGTGGAATCCCTGATGTAGAGGCCGATGCGGTACCCTCCGTCGGCTGTAGAATAGGAGGGGCGCACCTTGATCTGCATCTCTTTCCCGTCCCGATTTACCAGAAGAAGAATCTCCCCGGCCCCCGCCTTCTCCAGGGCTTCCGCCGCCTGGTTGACATCCACCACCTTCTCCCCGTTGATGGCCAGCAGGGTATCTCCCACCCGGATCCCCGCCTCCCGGGCGGGGGAGCGGTTTCTTCCCTGGATGTTGAAGTAGTAGTAGCCCACTACAGCGACACCCCGGGAATGAATTTTAATCCCGATGGAGTGACCTCCGGGAATCAGGTAGACCTCGGGGAGGATATCTACGGTGATTTGGCGCAGCGGGATAACGCCCAGCAAGGAGAATTCCAGCTTAACTTTCCCCAGACCCCGGGCTTCCAGGTTAAGGGGGGAGGATATGCGCCGGGCTGCCAGGGGCAGATCGTCCCCGTTCAGCTTTAAAATATCGCTGCGGTCTCCCTGGATGTAGACAAAAGGAAGACGAAAGTTTACATAATGTGTTTCGCCTTCCAGGAGGCGGATGTTTTCCACCAGGTTGTAGCGCAGTTGCCAGGTGGAAAAAAAGAGCAAAGAGGCCAGGGTTAAAACAATGCTCCAAAGAAGATAACGTTTTAATTTATGCATGTTATAATCAACCTTTACCGTGTTTTTATGACAGCAGCCGCGAATCCAAAGGGCACTAGCTAAAATGTCCTGACCGGGGAATATTTATGCCGGCAAGTTTACATAATGAGAAGAGATATATTTGGCAGGAAAACCGTAATAAAGCTGTTTCGTGGTCATATTTGTCAAAAATGATTCCCTGGGAATTGGGTATTATAAATCTTAGGGGTGAAGGAAGATTATGGCCGCCAGGCAGCCTTTTGTTTATCATGGAAAGCTGCGCAAGGATCGCAAAACCAAGCTGCTGGTCCAGCGGCTGCGCCCGGGGGAGATCGCCCTGGTGGAGCACCAGGATATGGATCGGCTTTCTGCGGACTCCCTTTTGCGCTGCGGGACCAGGGTGGTCCTGAATACCCGCTCCTTCAGCAGCGGGCTGATCCCCCCGGAAGCTCTGCAGGAACTGCTTCAGCATGGCGTCCACCTGGTGGAGAACCTGGGGGACGATTTTTTTAAACGGGTCCGGGAAGGGGAGCGAGTTACGGTCTGCGGCGGGAAGGTACTGATCAACAAGCAGGTGGTGGCCCGCGGGGAGGTGGTTACCCCGGAAATGTACCACCAGCGCCGGAGGGAGGCGCTGCTGGCCCAGGGCGCGCTGGTGGACAGCTTTATTATGAATACGCTGCATTATGCTTACCGGGAGCGCCGGCTGGTTACCGGGGACCTTCCTCTTCCGAAGTTGCAGATCCCCGTGGCGGGTCGGGATGCCGTAGTGGTGATCAGGGGAAAGGGCTACCGGGAGGATTTAAAGGCCCTGCGCAACTATATCCGCGATAAGAAGCCGGTTCTGGTGGGAGTTGACGGGGGAGCGGATGCCTTGCGGGAGTTCGGGTTCCGCCCGGACCTGGTCATCGGCGACATGGACAGCGTCGGCGACCGGGCGCTCCGGGAGGCCCGGGAGCGGGTGGTGCACGAATACGCCGACGGGAGAGGGGCGCCGGGAAGAGAGCGCCTGGAGCGGCTGGGCTTGCCGTACAAGCTTTTCTCCGCCCCCGGCACCAGCGAAGATATCGCCCTGCTGCTGCTCTATGAACTGGGAGCGGAGCTCATTGTGGCTATTGGGACCCATACTTCGGTGGTGGAATTCCTGGAGAAGGGGCGGCGGGGGATGTCCAGCACCTTCCTGGTCCGGCTGAAGGTGGGGGATCGCCTCCTGGACGCCAAGGGAGTAAGCCGCCTTTACCGCGCGCGGCCTCCCAGGTCCTTCATTCCCATGGTGGTGGCCGCCGGCCTGGTCCCCCTGCTGGCCCTGATTACTTTTTCGCCCCAGGTGCAGCACCTGATCCGGCTGGTGCTCTACCGCTTTATGCTCTCTCCCTGAGGGAAGAGGAATAACGGCAAGTACTTGCCATGAAGGTCGGTGGCGCCCTTGTTTGATTACCGGGAATATCTTGTGGCCGTGGCGGGCATCTTTTTGGCTCTGGCCCTGGGCATTCTCATCGGGGTCTCTTTTGGGGATGATTTCCTGGTCTCCAACCAGCGGGAAGTCATTGAACGCCTGGAAAAGGAGATGAATCGCCTCAAAGAGGAGTTGCGCCAGCAGGGTGAAAACCTGGAGCGCTGGGAAGAAGTGAGGCCGGTGCTCTGGCGCAGCTACCGGGGGGCCCTGGAGGGGAAGAAGCTGCTGCTCTTGGCCCGGTCGGAGGAAGCGGCGATGCCGCTCTTTAACCTGCTGGCTTCCAGCGGGGCGGAGATGGTGCTGGCGGTGTGGCCCGAAGCAACGGGGGGGTGGCCCGGGGAGCTGGAAACCATTTTGAAAGAGGGGCCCACAGGAGCCCGGCTGGCGGAGGCCGGCTTCGTGGTAACGGGCCTGGAGGCGGAGGCGGTTATCGAGCCGGAGTGGCTGATCTTGATGATGCAATACCAGTCCGCCCAGGAAGATTACCGCACCTGGAACCGGATCCGGGCCTGGAAAGAGGAGATAGTGGCCGCCTACCCGTGGGACGAAAAGAACCTCCCCCTTCTTCCCCCGGACCCGGGAAAGGCCCGGATCGTGGACAACATCAATACTTTTTGGGGGCAGCTGGCTCTGCTGGAGATCCTGCTCACCGGCAACAGCGGCTACTACGGCTTTGGTCCCCGGCGCACAGGGCTGCTGCCGCCCGTCGCCCCCTAGGGCCGGATAGGGGGAGGGAGGATCTTGTGGCCGGAATCTCCGTGATTATTCCCGCCTTTAACGAAGCCCCGCGGATCGGCGCCACCGTGGAGGCTCTGCTCAAGCTGGAGGAGGTAGGGGAGGTGCTGGTGGTGGACGACGGCTCCACGGACGGAACCGCCGGCGCCGCCGCCCGCAGCGGGGCCCGGGTAATCAGAATGGAGCAAAACAGGGGCAAGAGCGCGGCGGTGCTGCACGGCCTGCGGCAGGTGGAGGCCCCCGTTGTCGCCCTGGTGGACGCCGATCTGGGGGCGACTGCGGGAGAGTTGAAAAAACTCTTTCCTCCCGTCTTGCAGGGCGGTGCGGCCATGGCGGTGGCCCGGTTTCCCGCCGGGAGGCGGCGGGGGGGCTTTGGGATGGTCAAGAGGCTGGCCTCCTGGGCCATCAGGATCTGTACCGGGGCCCGGCTGGAGGAGCCTCTTTCCGGGCAGCGGGTGCTGAGACGGGAACTCCTGGAGCAGTTGCGGCATATTCCCTGCGGCTTCGGCCTGGAAGTAGCCTTGACCATCGACGCCCTGCGCAGCGGCTCCGCCCTGGTGGAGGTGGAGACGGCCATGAACCACCGGGAAAGGGGGAGGGACCTGGCCTCCTTCCTGCATCGCGGCCGCCAGCTGCGGGCGGTGTTGCGGGAGTTGTGGCGGCGCCGGGACCTCTTCTTCAAGGGGGCTTTCCTGTGGAGCCGCTAGTATTGGCTGCCGTCTCTCTCTGGACCGGCTTCCTGGCTTCCGGAGTGGTGAAGCTTTACCGGGGGCGCGGCCTGGTGAAAAAAAACTACCGGGGCCGGCCGGTGGCTCCCGCCCTGGGGCCGGTGCTGATTATCGGCCACTTGCCCGCGGTGGTGCTGCCGGCTTGGAGCGGGCGGTCAATCCCTTTGGCCCTCACCGCCGACCTGGCCTTTCTGGGCGTAGCCTTTTCGGGCCTCTGGGATGACCTCCTGGAAGACGAGGTCTCCGGCTTTCAGGGGCACCTGCGCTCCGGCCTTCAGGGGCGGATTACTTCCGGGCTGTTGAAGATCGCCGCCATGGCCCTGGCGGCGGCTCCCTTTTGCGGCTTGCTGGAGAGCTCCTGGCCCCATAAAATTGCCGCCCTGCTCCTGGTCCTGGCTTCGGCCAACGGCTTGAATCTTCTGGATCGGCGCCCGGGGCGGGCCCTGAAACTTTTTTTTGGCGGCTCCCTGCTGCTTCTCTTCAGCGCGCCCCAGCCGGAGATGCTCCGCCTGCTTCTCCCCTGGCTGGCGGCGGCCCTGGTGGTGGCCCCCTGGGACCTGGATGCCGAAGGGATGCTGGGGGATTGCGGGGCCAATCTTTTGGGAGCGGTCCTGGGGGTGGGAGCCGTGCTTGCCTTGCCGCTGCCCGCCCAGCTGGGGCTTCTCTTTTTTTGGCTGGCGGTGAACCTCTCCTCGGAAGTGGTCTCCTTCAGCCGCCTTATCGAGGAGGTGCCGCTTCTTCGCTTTCTGGATCTCCTGGGGCGCTCCCGGGAAAAGATATCTTGAAAAGCAGGGAAATCCCCCGCTGCAGGTCGAAAAGAGAGGAGGGAAGGGGTTGATCCGGAAACGGGTAGGCCTGGTGGTTCAAGTGCTGGCCGCCGGCCCGGGGATAAGCAAAGTGGCGGTGATTGTGGAGGGCAGGCGGGAGTTGGCCGTCAACTACAATGATCTTACCGGGCCCGTTTCCCAAGGCGACCTGGTGCTGCTCAATACTACCGCCCTTCACCTGGGCCTGGGCACCGGCGGCGTGCACTTTGTCTATCACAATTTCAGCCGGCCCCTGCCGCCCTTCCAGGAGGGCGGCCATATTATGAAGATGCGCTATGCCCCGGGCCAGCTTAAGGTCTTGTCCTGCGAGGAGGAGGCGGCGGGATACCGGGAACAACTGGAGGCCTTTGGCGGGCTGCAAGGCATGCCCGTCCTCATTGGAGAGCTGCACAGCATGCTGGCCCCGGCGGCGGCGGTGATTAAATACTATCAGCCCCGCTGCCGTCTGGTCTACCTGATGACCGACGGCGCCGCCCTCCCCCTGGCTTTCAGCCGTACCGTGGCGGAACTGAAGGAGAAGGGGCTTATTCAAACCACCATCACCTGCGGCCATGCCTTCGGGGGGGATTTGGAGGCGGTGAATGTCTACTCGGGATTGGCGGCCGCCCGCCAGATCGCCGGGGCGGATCTGGTGATTATCACCATGGGGCCCGGGAATGTGGGCACGGGGACCCGGCTGGGATTCAGCGGGATGGAGGTAGGGGAGCACGTCAACCGGGTTTATGCCCTGGGGGGGATCCCGGTGGTGATCCCCCGCCTCAGTTGGGCGGAGCGGCGCCGGCGGCACCGGGGGATCAGCCATCATACCCTTACCGCCTTGAAAATCGCCGCCCTGGCTCCCGCCTGCCTCCCCCTGCCGGCGGCCCTGCCGCCGGGGCGGCTCAAGCTCCTGCTGGCCCGCCTTTCCCGGGAAGGGCTGTTAAGACGCCATCGCTGGCAGCTTTGTCCGGTGCCGCCCCTGGAGCGGATCCTGGAGAGCTTCGGGCTGGAGCAGCCCACCACCATGGGACGCAGTTTCCGGGAAGATCCGGATTTTTTCCTGGCGGCGGGAGCCGCCGGGCTGGCTGCCTTAAAGCTTACCCATCTATATCGCAGGGAGGGAGAGTGGCATGGAGGAAAGATTAAAGGAAACGCTGCTGGAATCCGCCGTCCAGTACCGGGGACGGATCATCAATGTCCGGCAGGACCGGGTCCGCACCCCGGCGGGGAAGGACGCTTTCCGCGAAGTAGTGGAACACCCGGGCGCCGTGGCCATCCTGGCCCTGGACGGGGAGGGGAAGGTGGTCTTACTGCAGCAATACCGGCATCCCATCGGCCGGGTAATTTGGGAGATCCCGGCGGGGAAGCTGGAGCCCGGTGAGGACCCTCTCCGCTGCGGGCAAAGGGAACTGGCGGAGGAAGCCTGCCTGGCGGGGGAGAACTGGGAACTGCTCACGGCCATCTACACTACGCCGGGCTTCTGCGACGAAAAAATCTACCTTTACCGGGTCACGGGCCTCTCCGAGGACCGCAGCTGCAGCACCGAAGAGGATGAGGCGGTGGTGGTATGCCGGGTGCCCCTGGAGCAGGCCCGGGAGATGATCCGCCGCGGGGAGATCGTCGACGCCAAGACCATCGTCGCCCTGCACCTGGCTTGAGGCCGGCCCATCCCATCCTTCCGGCATAAATGGCCTCCCGGGAGCATAATCTTAATAAGCATGTCTAAGTATGCGGATTATGCCGGGAGGTCGCTCCGTGGAAGAGCTGCAGCTGGAGATCAGGGAATACCTGCGGGAAAATATGGGCATATATATAGTTATAGTCGCCCTTTTTGTCGCCGGCGTCATCGCCGGGTCGCTAATTGCCCGGGGGCTGGATGAGGACAACCGTTTGCTCTTAAACCAGTACTTTAACCTGCTGGTGGAAAAGGGGAACGGGGCCGGGCTGGAGGAGCAGAGCACTGTTCTGGGGCAGTCCCTGAAAACCAATTTCCAGTTTCTTTTTTTAACCTGGGGAGCGGGGATCTTTAGCTTCGGCTTTCCCCTGGTCTTGCTCCTGGTGGGGATAAGAGGCTTTTCCGTGGGCTTTACCGTGGCCTTCCTGGTCAACCGGGCCGCTTTCCGGGGGATGCTCTTTGCCATGGGCTCCGTTCTGCCCCACAACCTGATCCTGATCCCGGCCCAGGTGGTCATCGCCGCCACCGGCTTTTCCTTTTCCTGGCTCCGGTTCCGGCGCTTCCTGGAGCGGCGGCCCTCTCCTATCCGGGAGCACCTGGGACCGTACACCTTGATGATCTTTTTCATGGGCCTGGTTCTCTTCCTGGGCTGCCTGGTGGAAGCGTACATTTCGCCGGTTTTTGTGCGCCTCCTGATCCCGGTGCTGAACGATTAAATTTCTACGGGCAGCAGCAAATCGGGATTCATAAAAAAGGATTTTTCTTTAGGTCTGTGGAATAGATAACATAATTTTCTATGGTGAGAGAGGGTAATCTTTTTCAATGGAACAGTACTTGGAAGAATTTGTCCACTACATAGCTGTTGAAAAAGGATTGTCCCAAAACACCCTGGAATCCTACCGCCGTGATCTGAAAAAATATTTTCAGTTCCTTAAAAGCAAGAATCAGGATTGCCCTCTCAAGAGTTCCAGCCAGCTGATTGCCGAATACTTGAAAGACTGCCAGCAAAAGGGGTATGCTCCTTCCACCATTTCCCGCAATATTGCCTCCATCCGCTCCTTTTACAACTTTATGGTCCAGGAGGGGAAAATAGAGGAAAACCCCGCCCTCCAACTGGAAACGCCCAAGATCGAGAAGAAGCTGCCCCGGGTCCTTACCGCCAAGGAGGTGGACCGGCTGCTGAACCAGCCCCAAACGGACACCTTTTCCGGGATGCGGGACAAGGCGATGCTGGAGCTGCTTTATGCCTCGGGGATTAGGGTCTCGGAGCTGGTTTCCTTGAACATAAGCGATTTCAACCCCGAGGTGGGCTTTCTGCGCTGCAGCGGCAAGGGGATGAAGGAGCGCATCGTCCCCATCGGCACCGTGGCCATCAATTACGTGCAGAAATACTTGCATAACGGGCGCGCCAAGCAGGCCAAGAAGGTTGACGAGAAGGCTCTCTTTGTAAACCACCACGGGCGGCGCCTAACCAGGCAGGGCTGCTGGAAGATCCTGAAGAAATATGCCCGGAAGTCCAAAATAAGCGGCGAGATTACCCCTCATACCCTGCGGCATTCCTTTGCCACCCACCTGCTGGAAAACGGGGCCGACTTGCGCTCCGTCCAGGAGATGCTGGGGCATTCCGATATATCCACCACCCAGATCTATACCCAGATTACCCGGCGGAAAATTCGTGAAGTCTATGACAAGACCCATCCCCGAGCCTAAACCGGCCTCTCCCGGGGCGCCCCGGGTCCTCATCGTGGTCCTGGACGGGGCCGGAGTAGGGGCCCTGCCCGACGCCTCCCGCTACGGCGACCAAGGGGCCGATACCCTGGGACATCTTCTCCGGGGGGAGCCCTCTCTGGAACTGCCCCACCTCTTTAGCCTGGGCCTTGGAGAGATCCTGGGCCTGGAGACGCAGCAGCCTCTTTTGCCCGGCTGCCACGGGCGCTTGGCGCCCCGCTCCCCGGGGAAGGATACCACCAGCGGCCACTGGGAGCTGGCCGGGGTGGTGCTGGACCGGCCCTTTCCCGTTTATCCCCGCGGATTTCCTCCCGAAGTAATGGAACCCTTTGAACGGGCCGTGGGGAAGAAGGCTCTGGGCAACAAGCCCGCTTCGGGGACGGAGATCATACAGGAGTTGGGCGCCGCCCACCTGGAGAGCGGCCGGCCCATTGTCTATACCTCCGCAGACAGCGTGTTCCAGATTGCCGCCCATGAAGAGGTGGTACCCCGGGAACAGCTCTACCAATGGTGCCGGATCGCCAGGGAGATCCTCCAGGGGCCTCATGCCGTGGGCCGGGTGATTGCCCGACCTTTCGTAGGCAGCCCGGGCCAGTTTCGCCGCACCGGGGGGCGGCGGGATTTCTCCCTTTCTCCCCCCGCCCCCACTATCTTGGACCGGGCCCGGGAGGCGGGCTTTCCCGTGGCGGTAACGGGCAAGGTGGCCGATATCTTCAACCACCGGGGGATCTCCAGGCAAGAACCCGGCTCGGGGAACGAGGAGACGGCGGCCTCCCTCTTCCGCCTGGTGGAAGAGCTGGAGAGCGGTCTGATCTGGGCTACCTTCGGCGATTTCGATACCCTTTACGGCCATCGCAACGACCGCCGGGGATTTGCCGCCGCCCTAGAGAGATTTGACGAGCACCTGTCGTGCCTTCTGGAGCGACTGAGGGAGGAGGACCTGCTTATCATCACCGCCGACCACGGCTGTGACCCGCAGCACCCGGGGACGGATCATACCCGGGAATATGTGCCCCTGATGGCTACGGGGAGGAGGTTTAGGAACAGGGTGGACCTGGGGACAGGCTCCTCCCTGGCCGACGTAGGGGCGGGGGCGGCCCGGTGGCTGGGACTGGACCCGCCGCCCCAGGGGAGTTCCTTTCTAGACTACGCCGATTTGGGGTGAGAGACATGCGCGCCGTTGATTTGATTGCCCGCAAACGGGAAGGCGGGGAGTTGACCGGGGAGGAGATGGAGCACCTGGTCCGGGGCTTCCTGGAGGGAACGGTGGCCGACTACCAGATGGCCGCTTTTTTAATGGCGGTCTGCTTTCGCGGCATGAGCCCCCGGGAATTGACCGCCTATACCGCCGCCCTGGTAGCCTCGGGACCGGTGCTGGACTGGTCGGACCAGGTGAAGCCGGTGGTGGACAAGCACAGCAGCGGCGGGGTGGGCGACAAGACCACCCTGGTGCTGGTTCCCCTGCTGGCGGCGGCGGGGCTGGCGGTCCCCAAGATGTCCGGGCGCAGCCTGGGCCATACCGGGGGCACCGTGGACAAGCTGGAGAGCATCCCCGGCTTCAAAACGGAGCTGGACGGCGCCGCTCTGCGGGAGCTGATCCGGGACCCGGGGCTGGCCGTGGTGGGGCAGAGCCGGGAGCTGGCCCCTGCCGACGGGGTGATCTATAGCCTGCGGGATGTAACCGCCACCGTGGAGAGCATTCCCCTGATTGCCGCCTCCATCATGAGCAAGAAGATTGCTTCCGGGGCCCAGGTCATCCTCCTGGATGTAAAAGCAGGACGCGGAGCATTTATGAAGACGCCGGAGCAGGCCGTGGAACTGGCGGAGACCATGGTGGAGCTGGGCCGCCGGTTTAATCGACGCACCGTCGCCCTGGTTACCGACATGAGCCAGCCCCTGGGCCGGGCTGTGGGCAACGCCCTGGAGGTGTACGAGGCTGTGGAGACCTTGCAGGGTGAAGGCCCCCCCGACCTGGTGGAGCTGGTGCTCCAGCTGGGCGGCCACTTGCTGGCCGCCGCCGGCAAAGCCTCCGGACCGGCGGAGGGGGCCGCCCTTCTGGAAGAACTGCTGCAGAAGGGGGAGGGATGGCGCAAATTTGCCGCCATGGTCAAGGCTCAGGGGGGCGACCTGAAAGCCCTGGAAGAGCGCCGCCTCCCCGAAGCCCGCTTTTTGATCCCCTGGGAAGCACCCCGTGAGGGATATATCCACTCCTTGAAGGCCGATCTCATCGGCAGGGCCGCCGCCCTCATGGGGGCGGGGCGGAGCCGGAAAGAGGAGGCCATCGATCCCGCCGTGGGCCTGGTGCTGGACAAAAAAGTGGGCGACCCCGTGGATGCGGGAGAAAGGGTGGGCCTGCTCCACCTCAACCAACGGGAAAAGCTCCCGGAGGTGACGGCGCTGCTGGACCGGGCTCTGGTCATCCAGGAGCAGCCTGTCCAGGCGCCGCCCCTGGTGCAGCGCGCTTTGGGCTTTTAACCTTTACGGCTGCTTTTCATAACCCCTTTCGCCCCCGGTATGATTTTGTCCGGGGCGGAAAAAATAAGAAAAAAGAAAGGGGTTATGGGAAATGTACAGAATTGGCGGCGCCATTTTTCTTTTGGTGTTCTCTTTCTTTCTGGGCTGGGGGAGTTCCCCGGTCCTGGCCCAAGAGGAGCCCGAATTTGAGCTAAAGGCCGAGGCGGCCTTGCTGATGGAGACCCACAGCGGGGAGTTGATCTGGGAGATGGAGGCGGACAAGCGCCTCTACCCGGCCAGCCTGACCAAGATTATGAGCCTGCTGCTGGTCATGGAACAGCTGGAGGCGGGGAAGGTCTCCCTGGAGGATCGGGTCACCGTCAGCGCCAGGGCCTCCTCCATGGGCGGCTCGGAACTGTTTCTTAGCGAGGGGGACGAACTCTCCCTGGAAGAGTTGATCATCGGCATGGCCGTGGGTTCCGCCAACGACGGCGCCATCGCTGTGGCCGAATATATCGGCGGCTCCGTGGAGACTTTTGTAGAGATGATGAATGAGAAGGCCCGCCAGCTGGGCCTGAAGAACACCCACTTCTGCAACCCCCACGGCCTTCACCATCCCGACCACTACAGCAGCGCCCGGGATATCGCCGTGATGAGCTGTGCCCTGCTGGAGCATCCGAAAATCCACAACTGGTCCACCATCTGGATGGACGAACATTTTCTCAAAGGCAAGATCAAGTCGGGAGAGGTTTTCCTGAGCAATACCAACCGAATGATCCTGAGTTACCCCGGCTGCGACGGCTTGAAAACCGGCTATACCCGGGAGGCGGGCAACGGCATTTCCGCCACGGCCAAGCGGGGAGGAACCCGCTTCCTGGCCGTGGTCCTGGGCTCGCCCACGGTGGATGATCGCTACGAGGCCGCCCGGACGCTCCTGGACTACGGATTTGCCCACTATAAAAGCATAACCTTGCACGAGAAGGGTGCCGTGGTAACGGAGATCCCTTTGGAGAAGAGCGTCCCGAGCCGGATCCAGGCGGTGGCCGGACGCAGGGCGGCCCTGCTTCTGCCGCGGGGGGCCGAGGAAAAGACAGAGGAGGAGTTGGTTTTGAAGCCCATTACACTTCCTCTGGGAAAAGGGCAGCAGGTGGGAGAGCTTAAGATCAGGGCCGGGGAAGTGGAAGCCAGCTTCCCCCTGGTCGCCGCCCAGGGGGCGGTTAGGGCTTCCCAGTGGGAAATCTTTTCCCGGCTGCTGGAGCAGTGGGTAAAATTTGGCCGTTAAATATTGGCCGTTCTCTTGCTTCACCTGGGGCAGGGAAAAAATGATCAGCGCAGAATTATTTTTCCAGGGAGATTAAGAAGGAGGTTGCCATGGAAACGGAAATAATTCTGCGCCGGAATTATCTTCTGGTGCGCTTGAAGGGGGAGTTGGATCACCACAGCTCCGCCCGGCTGCGCCAGGAGATAGAGGAGAAGATGCAGCAATCCGGGTGTCGCAATATTATCTTTAACCTGGAAGGCCTAACCTTCATGGACAGTTCCGGTGTAGGATTGCTGCTGGGCCGTTTTCGGCAGGTCAGGGAAATGGGAGGGCAGATGGCGATCTGCCATGTGCCTCGCACTGTTTATAAAGTGCTGGAGATATCCGGTATTCCGAAAATTGTATCCATGTTTGACCGGGAAGAAGAGGCACTCCTGTACCTGGGACAAGGTCCCGGCCAGCGAAGGGGGGACAGATAATTTTGAAGAGTCGCTCATTTATGAAGCTGGAGATACCCAGCCTGTCCGAAAACGAAGCCTTTGCCCGGGTAGTGGTGGCCGCTTTTGTTTCCCGCCTGGATCCTACCCTGGAAGAGATTAGCGAAATCAAGACTGCCGTTTCCGAAGCGGTAACCAATGCCATCATTCATGCCTACGAAGACCGGATCGGTTTGATCAAAATCAAGTCCTACCTGGAAGGGAATACGCTGACGGTGGAGGTATCGGACCAGGGCGTGGGTATCGAAAACCTGGAGCAGGCCCTCCAGCCCCTGTACACCAGCAAGCCCGAACTGGAACGCTCCGGCATGGGTTTTACCATCATGGAGAACTTTATGGATGAACTCACCGTGCGTTCCAAGCCCGGGGCCGGCACCACCGTGATCATGAGCAAGCGCCTTCGCTCCAAGAGTCTCGACGGAGAGAGCTGAGGCGGTTCATGGAAGAGGAGCGCTTTAAAGAGCTGCTGCGGCGAGCCCGGGAGAAGGACTCCGCCGCCTGGAGGGAGATCAGCACCCGGCTCTCCCCCCTGGTCTCGGCCCTGGCCGGGAGGCTCTGCTTCTCCGCTGCAGAGAGGGAGGATCTCTACCAGGTGGGAATGATGGGCCTGGTAAAGGCGGTGGAGCGGTACGACCTCAACGCGCCGGTAAAATTCACCACCTTTGCTTCCGCCTGGATCCGCGGTGAGATTTTAAATTACCAGCGGGAAAAGAGCTTCCCTATAAAATTGAGCCGCTCCCTGTGGGAGCAGTCCAGGACCCTGGAGAGCTGCCGCCGGCGTCTTTGCCAGGAGCTGGGACGGGAGCCCTCCGTGGGGGAGCTGGCGGCGGTCCTGGAAACCTCCCCCGAAGAGATCGCCATGCTCCTGGAGGTCTCGCTGCCCTTTGCCCCGCTGCAGGAAGAGAGACTCTCCTCCTCCGAGAGCCTGCTCCTGGAGGAGGAACTGGTGGAGCGCCTCTCCCTTCAGGAAGGGATGAAGCGGCTGGCCCCCCTGGAGCGGCAACTGATCCAGCTGCGCTATTTCCAGGAGTTGACCCAGGAGGAGATTGCCCGGCGCCTGGCCCTCTCCCAGCGCCAGGTCTCCCGCCTGGAGAAGCGGATCCTCTTCCGCCTGCGGGAACTGATGCAGTGCCAGGCCGGTATATGATCGCCCCCTTTAAAGCATACTAAAACCGCTGTGTAAAATGACGGGAGGGAGTAGCATGTTCTTCAAAGGCTATTTCTTCCGCAGCGCGGCGGTTATTTTATTGTCCCTCGTCCTGATCCTGGTGGCCGGATTCCTGGTCTATCTCTTTTGGTTCCAGGTGGAACCCGAGCCGCCCCGCCGTTCCCGGCCGGTAAGCGCCCCTCTTTCCCTATGCCTGAAAGCAGAAAACGGGGAAGGAGGGATGGAGATTGACTACGGTAGCCAAAATTATTGAACTGGTGGGCGTGTCGAAGGTAAGCTGGGAGGATGCCGTGGAGAACGCCCTGGCGGAGGCCTCCAAGACCCTGGAACATATCACCGGAGTCGAGCTGCTTAACCTTACGGCCAACGTGGACCAGGGCAAGATTTACGAGTATAAGGTCAACCTTAAACTGGCTTTTCGGGTAGAGCGGTAAACTAAAGGCCGCCCGGACCCGCTTCTTCTCTTTTTTCCTGGGGAGGGGGCGTTTCAGGCGCCCCGTTGAATCTGGCGCAATTTTTTGGGGGAAGCGCATGGGTGCCGACAGCAAACCGGTGCATAAGAAACTGGACCAAAACCTTGGCTATATCAAGGAACACCTGGAGCCGGGAGAAAAAAATTTCGACCTGATCCTGAAGGAGATTGTCATCGGCGGCAAGAGAGCGGCCCTGCTCTTCGTGGACGGCTTTATCGACAGTACCACCACCACCCTTATCCTCCGGGAACTGCTCAAGGCCAGGCGGGAGGAGATCATTCCGGAAACCGTGGACAAGATGCTGCTGGCGGTGATCCCCTACGTGGAGGTTTCCACCGTGGAGACCATGGATAACGTGGTGGTCGAGGTGCTGGCCGGGCAGATGGCCTTAATGATCGACGGGGAAGACCGGGCGATAATTATCGACACCCGGCAGTACCCGGGGCGCTCCCCCGAAGAGCCGGATATCGAGAAGATAACCCGGGGTTCCCGGGACGGTTTCGTGGAGACCCTCATATTCAATATCAGCCTGATCCGCCGGCGGATCCGGGATCCCCAGCTGCGGGTGGAGGTGCAGCGGGTCGGCCAGCGCTCCGCCAGCGACATTGCCATTATGTATATCAAGGATGTGGCCCACCCGCAAGTGGTGGAGCGGATTCGCTCCCGCCTCAGCCATATCAAAATTGACGCCCTCCCCATGGCTGAAAAAACGGTGGAAGAGTTTGTCTCCCGCTCCTTCTGGAACCCCTTTCCCGAGGTCCGCTACACGGAGAGGCCCGACGTGGCGGCGGTCCACCTGGTGGAAGGCCACGTGGTAATCCTGGTGGACACCTCCCCCTCGGTCATGATTGCTCCCGTTACCTTCTTCCATCACCTGCAGCACGCCGAGGAGTTCCGGAACAGCCCCATCATCGGCACCTACATCCGCTGGGTGCGCCTGCTGGGGATCTTGCTCTCCCTGATACTCATCCCCCTCTGGATGCTGCTGGTCCTGGAACCGCAATATCTTCCCGAGAGCCTGAAGTTTATCGGGCCCAAGGAGGAGGCTGCCATTCCCCTGTTCATCCAATTCCTGATCGCCCACTTCGGCCTGGACCTTTTGCGCATGGCCAGCATTCATACTCCTTCTCCCTTTGCCACCGCCCTGGGCCTGGTGGGAGGGCTTCTCATCGGACAGATCGCCGTGGAGGTGGGCTTTTTTGTTCCCGAAGTGCTCCTCTACACCGGCGTTGTGGCCATGGGCGTCTTCTCCACCCCCAGCTGGGAGTTGAGCATGGCCAACCGGGTGGCCCTAATTCTGCTGATCCTTTTGACGGGCCTCTTTCACTTGCCGGGCTTCCTGGCGGGCCTGGGCCTAATCCTGCTGCGCCTCTTCACCACCCGCTCCTTCGGCTTCCCCTACATGTGGCCGCTGCTGCCTTTTGATCTCAAGGCCCTGTTCAGCATCTTCGTGCGCCGCCCCGTTCCCGTCCACGTCTTCCGCCCCAGCTACCTGCGCACCATCGACAAGGACCGCCTCCGCCCCCGCTAATGAAGGCGGTTATTGAATGCATTGGTGGCGGAACTGCACTTGCCGGCTTCTTGGCGGCAGTCCCCTGGGAGCCGGTGGTAACCAATTCCCCTTTGTGATATAATCAAACGGTAAAAGATAGCGGTATCATGTCCGGAGGAAGCCAGAGTGATTGTCATCGTTACTCATGTCCATGGCGATTTTGATGCCCTGGCGGCTTTGGTGGCGGCCAGCAAGCTTTATCCCGACAGCGAGGTCCTGCTTCCGGAACCGATGCATGCCAATGTCCGTTCCTTCGTAAACTTGTACCGCGATGTCCTCCCCCTGTACAAGCACGACTTCGACTTAAAGGCGGTGCCCGACCTGGCGGTGGTGGTGGACACCCGGAATTTGAAGCGGCTGGGACCCTACCGCTCCGTGGTGGAGAAGGCCGGGCAGATCCATATCTTCGACCATCATCCCCATCAGGCGGAGGATTTGACCGGCGACCGGATGGTGGTGGAGCAGATCGGGGCCACTACCACCCTCCTGGTGGAGGAGATCCGCCGGCGGGATTTAAAACTGACGGAACTGGAGGCTTCTCTTTTTGCCCTGGGCATCTACGAGGATACCGGCTGCCTGACTTTTAACGGCACCAGCGAGCGCGATGTCAACGCCGTCGCTTATCTCTGGGAAAAGGGAGTGAATATTAGAATCCTTCAGGATTACCTGCGCCTGCCCCTGAATCCGGCTCAGAAAAGCCTGCTGGAAAAAATTTTTGACCATGGCCGGACGGTTAAGATTCGCCAGTGGAATGTTTTTCTCAGCGCCGTGGAGGTGGAGGAGTATGTCCAGGGGGTCGGCGCTTTAGTTCACTACCTCCGGGAGCTGGAGAACGTGGAGCTGGTGCTGGTCCTGGTGCAGATGAATAAGAGCCTCTACCTGGCGGGGAGAGCCCTGGACGACGGGGTCGATTTGCGGGAGCTGCTGGCTCCCTTTGGTGCCAAGGGGCATCCCAGCGCCGCTACGGTGACCATCAAGGAGGGGGTCCTGGAGGAGGTCCGGGAGAAGCTGCTGGAGCTGCTGGAGCAAAGACTCCCCCCAAAGACCACCGCCCTGCAGATCGCCTCCTTTCCCGTGGAGACCATCACCGCCGATACCAGGGTCTCCGAGGCCATGGAGTTGATGTTCAGCCGCAGCTACAGCGGCTATCCCGTTTTGGAAGACGGCAAGATGGTGGGCATTATCTCCCGCCGGGATATTCAGAAGGCCATCCAGAAGGGACTGGGCCATGCTCCCGTAAAAGGCTTCATGCAGCGACAGATTATCTCCGCCTCTCCCGGGGATTCCGTTACCTCCATGCGGCAGCTGATGGTGGAGCATAATATCGGGCGGCTCCCCGTGGTGGACGAAAAGGGCGATCTGGTGGGCATCGTTACCCGTTCCGATATTTTAAGAACCATGTACCGGCTGGACCGCCGGGGGAAGCTGATTCCCGAGGAGCAGCCGGAGAAGGAGGCGGATCCGGCGCCGGAAGAGGCCCTCCCGCCCACAGAGGTGGACAACCTTCTGCCGCTGATCAACCGGAAGCTGCCCCCCAGGCTGCAGCGGCTGCTTCTCCTGGTGGGGCAGATCGCCGCCCGGGAGAAGGTCCAGGTTTACTTGGTGGGCGGCATGATCCGGGATCTGCTCCTGGGCTGGAGCCTCCCCCAGGACCTGGAT
>Ga0209508_1000043_pt1 | contig 158712 bp, 130 predicted proteins | sample AD_UKC129_MetaG_FD_184427 | JGI IMG/M metagenome (GOLD analysis project Ga0209508, IMG submission 184427) | Active sludge microbial communities of municipal wastewater-treating anaerobic digesters from Canada - AD_UKC129_MetaG (SPAdes) (version 2) | ecosystem: Engineered > Bioreactor >...
GCTCAAGCCAGAAGCTTCGGCCTACGCGGAGATTTATGTGAAGAGAGCCTTGGTCATAGAATAGATAAGGAAGAAGGAAACCAATGGGTAAGGGACTTGGTAATCGTCAAAAGCCAGGCTGGCAACGGGTAAGAAAAGTTGAGTCTAAAAACCACAAAAAACTTTTAAAAGAGCTTCAAGGGGGGAAAAAGCCAGCCAGGTCCGGGAAAAAAGCTCCCCATTAATGGTTCACCCCTTTTTCTAAAAGAACCTGCCAGACTGAGGAGAAAAATAACCAGCAGGACTTCATCCGGGGAATATCTCTATCCGACGGGTTCAATTAGACTTTAAGGCCCCATTTTTGCTATACTTATAATTCTTAATAGCTGTTAGTGGCTATCAAGTAAAAACTATTTTAAGGAGCTTAAAAATGAGAAAAGTCATTATCATGGGAGCTGCAGGCCGCGATTTTCACAATTTTAATGTCTATTTTCGCGACAATCCTGATTACCGGGTAGTTGCTTTTACCGCTACTCAAATTCCTGATATTGAAGGCAGAAAATATCCGGCCGCTCTGGCCGGGAAGCTCTATCCCAGGGGGATACCGATTTATTCGGAAGCGGAGTTGACCGATCTAATTAAGGAACATAAGGTTGATGAAGTACATTTTGCCTACAGTGACGTTCCCCATGAATATGTCATGCATAAAGCTTCCGAAGCAATGGCAGCCGGAGCCAGTTTTGTTCTGCTCGGGCCGGCTGATACCATGATCAAGAGCCGCAAACCGGTAATATCAGTTTGCGCGGTCAGAACCGGGTCAGGCAAGAGCCAGACAACCAGAAAAGTGGCTCTCACCCTGAAAGCCAAAGGACGCCGGGTAGTGGTTATCAGGCATCCCATGCCCTATGGTGATCTGGAAAAACAGAAAGTTCAGAGATTTGCTACCTACGAGGATCTCGATCGCCATGAATGTACGATTGAAGAAAGGGAAGAATACGAACCTCATATTGACAATGGCATTATTGTTTATGCTGGCGTTGATTATGGAGCTATTCTGAAACAGGCCGAAAAAGAGGCGGATATCATCCTCTGGGATGGCGGCAACAATGATTTCCCTTTTTATAAATCAGATCTGGAAATTGTGGTGGTGGATCCACATCGGGCCGGTCATGAATTGAGCTATCATCCCGGGGAAACCAATTTCCGGCGGGCTGATGTTTATGTGGTCAATAAAATGGATACGGCGGAGCCGGAAAAGGTTAAGCTGGTTATGGATAACATTAAGAAGATTAATCCGAAGGCAAAGGTCATAAAGGCCAACTCTCCAATTTTTGTCGAGGATGGGTCTCAGATTAAGGGTAAGAGAGTGCTGGTCATTGAGGATGGCCCGACCCTGACCCACGGTGGCATGCGTTATGGGGCAGGCATTGTAGCTGCCCAGCAGTATCAGGCGGCGGAGATTATTGACCCCAGGCCCTATGCTGTGGGCAGCATCAAAAAGACCTTTGAAAAGTATAGTCATTTAGATAAAGTGCTCCCGGCCATGGGCTATGGAGAAAAGCAGACAAGAGAACTGGCTGCTACCATCAACAAAATAGACTGCGATCTGGTCATCAGCGCTACTCCGATCGATTTAAACCGGGTGATCAAAGTCAACAAGCCGATGCTTCGTGTTCGCTACGAACTGGAAGAAATTGGCCAGCCCAATCTCAAGTCTGTCCTGAAAGATTTTTAGACCTGTTTGACAGCCGACAGCCGGTCTTAAGGTAAAAAATTAAAGAGGGTAGAAAAGGCAAGTATTAAGGCGGCAAAAGATGAAGGCGAAAATTGCACTGATCGCTTTTGGCGGCAATGCTATATTGCCTGAAAACCAGAAAGGTTTACAGGAAGAGCAAATGCACCAGGCCCAGAAGGCAGCTGAACTCATGGTGCAAATCATCAAAAAAGGCTATGAGCTCATTGTCGTTCATGGTAATGGCCCCCAGGTGGGGAATTTGCTGATTCAGATGGAAGAGGCTGCTAACAAGATTCCTCCTTTCAGTCTGGAAGTCTGTGATGCTATGACGGAAGGCAGTATGGGTTTCATGCTGGAAAAAGCTATTATCAATGAACTCCGCCGGCAGTCGATAGATAAGGATGTTGCTACCCTGATTACCGAGGTGGTAGTGGACAAAAATGATCCTGCTTTTGGGAAGCCGACCAAGCCAATTGGGCCTTTTTATCCTAAATTCAGGGCTCAGCAGCTGGCCCGGCAAAAAAAATGGACAATGGTAGAAGATGCGGGTCGCGGTTTTCGCCGGGTGGTTCCTTCTCCCCGGCCGATTGATATTGTGCCCAAGTGGATCATCAGAGACCTGGTAATGTCTGGCCGGGTGGTGATCGCCGCTGGCGGCGGGGGTATACCGGTCATAATCAACAGCCGGGGCCTGTACGAAGGCGTGGAAGCCGTTATTGATAAAGATTATGCTTCCAGCTTGCTGGCCAGAGAAGTAGGAGTCGAGCTGTTTATCATTCTGACTGGCATTTCCAGGGTGTATTATCATTTTGGCCAGCCGGACCAGAAACCGTTGTCTACCATTACGGTAGAAGAAGCCAAAAAATTCCTGGAGCAGGGAGAGTTTCCACCTGGTTCAATGGGTCCCAAGATCAGGGCAGCCATAGAATATATTGAGGCTGGAGGAAAGGAAGTCCTGATTACTTCAGCCAGCCATTTTAAGGCAGCACTGATCAATCGTTCCGGGACAAGAATTGTGGCCAGTATTCCAGTAAGTTCAAATATAGAGATAGGAGGAGAACAATGAAAAAAGATTTCATTACGATACATGAACTGAGCCGTTATGAGTTTAATGAAATCCTGGATTTAACCACCAAAATGAAAAAAAACCCGGAGAAATACCGCTCGGTCCTCAAAGATAAGATTCTGGCTATGATTTTCCAGAAGCCTTCTCTCCGGACAAGAATGACCTTCGAAGTTGGTATGCTCCAGCTGGGTGGTGAGGCTATTTATCTGGCACCTTCTGATATCCAGATGGGTTCGCGGGAAAGCGTGAGGGATATTGGGAAGAATCTGGAACGCTGGGTAGATGGCATTATGATCAGGACTTTTGGCCACCATATTATTCTCGAGCTGGCTGAAAGCACCAGAATTCCGGTTATCAATGCTCTAACTGATCTCCTCCACCCCTGCCAGGCCATGGCTGATGTCTTCACCCTGCTCGAAAAAAAAGGCAGTCTGGCTGGTTTGAAGCTGGCCTATGTTGGCGATGGAAACAATGTAGCTCACAGCCTGATGCTGGCCGCGGCCAAGGCAGGAATGAAAATGGCTGTAGCCACTCCTCCCGGTTATGAGCCGAAGAAGGAAATTATAGACTGGGCCAGAGAAGACGGACAGGGAACGGATTTTGAACTGACCATTACTCATGATCCGGTGGAGGCAGTTAGAGAAGCTGACGCCGTTTATACGGATGTCTGGGCTTCGATGGGTCAGGAAGCAGAAAAGGAAATTAGGAAGAAGATTTTTTCTCCTTATCAGGTTAATCGTGAGCTGTTTTCCAAAGCGAAACCGGATGCTTATTTCATGCACTGTCTGCCAGCCCATCGAGGTGAAGAGGTGACTGATGAGATTATCGACTCACCGAATTCCATCGTCTATGATCAGGCTGAAAATAGATTGCATGTGCAAAAAGTTATCATGATGAATTTAATGGGGAAAAAATAACCAATGGATAAAGAAAATTTAAAAATTACGGCCATAACTGCCGAAGATCTGGCTGTAATTGAACAGGAATTGACCAGGACCAATCGGCCTTTGACTACTGCTGAACTGGCAGAAAAGCTGGCTTTCGCCAAGACGGCCAGTGAACGGCATCAGGCGGTCAAAATTTATGATCCCAATGCCCGCTACGAAATTGGCGATTTTATCTATAAAGAATATGATGAAAATCTTCAGGTCGGCAGCAAAGCTACCGAGCATTTTCAGGGCGGAGTGGTACTAAAAGTAATTAATAAGACCAGACTGCCCAATTTTCCTTATGAAATGCTGGAAGTTGATTACGACGGAGGAGGACCCTTCCGCCGTTATCTGGACTACATGAAAAAGACCAAAACTGAGGTGTTGTTGCCTTCCAATCCTGAGGGGCAGGGAAAAGAACCTGAGATTTTGGGGGAAGAACGCGATCCGAGGCAGACCGAACTGCCCATGACCGAAAAAGATATAAAGACCTTAGAGCGAAACTTAAGGAAAGCCCTGAGTGGTTCCGCAGTTTTCTTCAGCTGGAATGATTTCTGGCAACTCAGTTCAAAAAGAATTGAAATCCCGGAAGAAAAAATTAAGGAAATTTCGGAGGAGCTGGCTGCCAGCAAAACTTCTATCTCGAGCGAAGAGATAGTTAAAAAGTATTTTGGCCTTGAACCATCCAGCGATCTCTTTGAACTCTATTGCCTGTCCTTAAATTTTTTGCTCGAGAAGAAATATCGCAAAGATTTTATCTGTCTTTCAACCAGAAACTGGGGTAAGTGGCACCTGAAGAGTGTGCTCAATAAGCTACCTGAAGGCCTACCTATCTCCAGCCCTCTGGCTCCGGTACCTGATCTTGGACAGGGAGAAGGCCTGCAATATACCAGAGTTGATTCTTTCCCCTTTAAAGTTTATCTGACCTGGCGAGAAATTCTGTCCGGCGCCGTTCGCCTGCCACGCAGTCTCTCCCGTGAATTCACCTCCCGAGAATATCAGTTCGTTGATGATGAGGACGGCAAATCCTATACTGTTTACTATTACCCCGAGGGTAATTTTCTTCTCGGACTGGCTGAGTATTTTCAGACCAATAATATTCCCCAGGGAACAAGCCTGACCATTAACCGTAAAGCTGAAGACACTTTTACCTTCTGGATCAAAAAGTCCAAGAAGAAAACAGCTACATACCAATTGGAATATGATTCTGCCACCGGACACTTTAGCCTGGGTCACGGAGAGGTCTTTACTCTGGCTATGGCCAACAAAAGCCTTAATCTCGATCGGGAAATTGTTGCCCACCTTTTGACCATGCAGGATGAAAGTCAGGATCTGGATTTGAGGCAATTGCTGGTTAAGGTCTTTAAAACGCCAGAGCTGACAGGTAATAACCGGTCGCTGCATTTTCTGCGGGCCTATCACCTGGTGGACCTGCTGCGGGCAACAACGGCCGAAGATGTTGAATATGTCCTTAATAATGCACCTGAATTTGTGGCGTCGGAGAAAAAAGAAGGGATTTATATTTACCAGGAATCCCTTGAACCAAAGGAGGTTCCGGTTGAGGAAGAGAAGGCGGCGTCCTCTTTTCTCGAATCTCTGGCCGAGCAACTGGCTGGTAGCCGAGCCGAGGCCGAGATAACCATGAGTCAGGAAAGTGCAGCTCCCGAAGAGCAACAAGGTGCCGGGGTCGAAGAGGTGGCAGAAGAAATCCAGATAGAAACAGTTGCGCCTCCGCCCCAGGAAGCTGAGATTAAAGTTACACTTGAACCCGTTAAGAAAGAGAAAACCAGAGAAACAGAGAAAGAAGGAAAACCAGGCAAAAAGAAAAAAGAACCGATGGAAGACAAGAAATTCAAGTCAAAAAAAAGTGATCGCCGTTTGATTGAAGAAAGAATTGTCGAAGAAGAATCTGAAATAGAAGCGCTGGAAGCAGTCAAGGCTCAGCAGGAAGAAACAGAAGAAGCCGAAGCAGAAAATAAAACTATCCAGGTTGAGCTGGAAGCAGCCAAGCAAGAAGCTAAATTTGGTTTCTTTGCAGAAATGTTGAAATCAGCTTTGACCAAGAAACAGCCGGAACAAAAAGAAGAAGAGAAGGAAGAAAAAAAATAGTCTGAGCCTCTGACCAGGTTCAGCTAGAGGATTATCCTTTTCGAGCCACTGCGCCGGGTAAGGCCCAGTTCATCCAGAAATTCGAGCAGCGGGATGGCATATTTTCTGGATAAGCCGGTCAATTTTTTAAACTCGCCAACGGTTAATTCTCTCTGACCACTTTTTTTCCTTTTTTCCAGTTCTTTTTTGATCTCTTCCAGCCAGCTGGCATGAAGAATAAAACCATCCTGACTTTCGACTACTTTCTTTTTCTGGAGAAGGAGCTCAACCATCGTTTCGAGGCGTTGAGGGTGAACCTTAAATTTTCTGGCCAGCTCTTCCAGAGAAGAGGCAGAAAACTTCTGTTCCAGAAGCATCTTCTCAATGGCCTGCATGATTTCATCTTCTTCTTTTGACAGGTTGGTTTCAAAACCGTGTTGCCGGACCTGTTCGCCGCTTATTTCCACCTGCCCGTCCTTGACGAGGCGGTTTAAAGCCAGCCGCAGAACAGGCCTGGGCAACCTGAATCTCTCCTGGATCTTTTTAATGGATGGACCGATTTCGGCTGGCCGCCGCTGATGATAATCTTCAATGAAGCTCATTATTTTGGCCAGCAGAAAATCAAAACTTTGTCTGCTCAGAAGAAAAAGTGGGGAAAATTCCAGGATAAAAAGCTGCCCCTCCTTTTCGAGATCCAGGGCTAATTGAGAGAGCTCGGAGGGAGATAGCCGGCAAAAATCTTCCAGCTCTTTTTCCCTCAAACCTTGAAGGCCAGCTTCTTCGGTTAGAGCCAGCAGCAGGGCTTTCTCACCAGCGGCACATCGGTCGAGCCACTGGATGAGTTTTTCTTCCCTTTTGATTCTTGTTAGCTGATTGGCTTGTGGATAGATGACGCGAGCCGAGACAGGCCGGTTAAAACCAGGAAGCTTAATTTGAAAAATATCTCCCCATCTGACTTCAAAAGGCAGCCTGGCTTTTATCTTTAAATAAGGCACCTTGAATTTGTTTGACGGCAGGTTAACCGGCTCGATTCTGGCCTGAAATTGGCCCTGGTTGGCCAGAATCTGACCTGAGGGCTGTTCCTCACCGGCCAGCTCCAGCCATTCTTCGCCGGGCAGGGCATAAAAAACTGTTTCAACTGAAGTCATTTTCGGCTCTCATCATTTCTAATCAATCTTTTCGGCCAGGACGAACTCGACCTTTTTAAGGATCGGGTTGCAGCTAACCATCCTGACTCTAACCTTTTCCCCGAGCGAGAAGGTTACTCCACTTTGCCGACCGCGGAGAGTTTTTTCATCTCTTCTTAAAAAGTAATCATCGCCCAGAGCGGAGTAAGGTATCAGGCCATCTATGAAGTAATCGTCAAGTTCAACCACCAGTCCAGCCCGGTTAATATCGGTTATAATCCCGACGAATTCTTCACCCAGCTTATTTTTCAGGAGGCGCAGAATTCTCCACTGAATAAGAGCTCTTTCTGCTTCATCGGCCAGCCTTTCCCGCTGGGAACAATGAAGGGCAATATCGGCCAGTGGCCAGGGTCTTGGCTTTTTACCGGCTAAGGCTCTCTTCAGGAGGCGATGAACAGCGAGATCAGGATAGCGACGAATAGGTGAGGTAAAATGGGTGTAAACAGGCAGAGCGAGACCGAAATGACCACAATTTTTATCTGAATAGACGGCCAGACGCATGGCTCTCAAGACCTGAATCGTGATGAATTTTTCTTCTGGCTTGCCTTTAAAGCTCTCAATAATTTTCTGGAGATCAGCCGATTTAATCTGACTGGCCCGGGGCAGCTCCAGTCCGAAATGGACCAGCAGGCTTTTTAATTTTTCCAGGTCGGAGCGAGTCGGAGCAGGATGGACACGGTAAATACAGCCATAATTATGTTCATTGAGATAAGAGGCTACGGCCACATTGGCGGCCAGCATGAATTCCTCGACGAGACCATGAGCTTCGTTTCGCTCCGAAGGGACAACTGACGTCAGTAATCCTTCCCGATAAACGAGTTCAGGTTCGAGCAGATCAAAGTCAAGACTGCCCTGGCTGAGACGTTTTCCTTTAAGAACCTGGGCCAGATGCCTCATCAGAAAGAGATCGTCAAGGAGATACTGATAACGATGTCGTTCTTCCGGGTTGCCCTGAAAGATTTTGAAAACCGAAGTATAGGTCATTCTTTCTGCTGTCTGAATAACTGAGGGGTGGAAATCACTCTGCAGAATTTCACCCCGATCATCTATTTCCATGAGGGCAGAAACGGTAAGGCGCGGAACCCTGGGCCTCAAACTGCATAGATCGTTGGATAACTTTTCGGGCAGCATGGGTAACGTCAGATCAGGAAAATAAACGCTGGTCCCACGCTGGTAGGCCTCGCGATCAAGAGCTGAGCCTGGCCGGACATAATGTGAGACATCGGCAATATGAACGCCCAGTAGATAATGTCCGTTGCTCAATTTTCTGATGCTTACCGCATCATCAAAGTCCTGCGCCTTCTCCCCATCTATGGTGATCGTCGTCCAGTTTCTGTAATCGGCCCGCCCCGAAAAATCTTGAGGGCCGGGCTCAGCCGGCAGAGCTGCTGCCTCAGCCAGTGTCTCGCCAGCGAATCTTTCAAACAGGTTGTGCTGATTGATAACCACCTTCAGATCCACGCCTGGTTCATCCTGGTAGCCAAGTATTTTTCTGACTTCCAGGCTGGTCCGGTCAATTTCCACAATCTGTCCTGGTTTTGGCTTTTTGCGGTCCTTAAGTTTAACCAGAAACGGTTCTTCATGAATGGTATCCATGGGCAGAACAAATGGCTGGTAATTTATCTCTAGATACAGGCCGAAAATAGATGAGCGTCCCCTCCTTAAAATCCTGGTTATCCGTCCTTCTGTCTTCCCTTTTTGTCCTTCTTCTTTGACCAGGACTTCAACCAGGTCACCGGTTAGAGCGCCTGCTGTCTGGCCGGGTGGAATAAAAATATCTTCAAGACCACCTTCGGCTGTTTCCGGTGTGACAAAAGCAAAACCACGCTTGTTGAGGGAAATTATTCCTCTGATGACTTTATTTCGGGGCAAAGGCAAAACCAGGTCACCCTTTAATTTAAGTAGTCCCTGTTTTTCCAGGTATCTGACCAGTCCCTTTAATTTTCTTTTCTCGCTTTTATTGAGCTTCAGGACCCGCCCCAGTCTCTCCAGACTGATTGGCTTTCTATTTTTTTCTAAATATTCAATTATTTCTTTTTCCATGTTTTTTCCATCTCTAGTTGGTTAATGTTGATTAAATTTATCGCAATAATAATATTTTCAATAATAAAAAAGAGAGACGTAGGGGAGATGATAAAGCTGTCTCTTCTCTTTGACCAGCCTCGTCTGCAGGATTTCGGCCAGAGCCGCTTCTGGCTTGCCTGGAAATTCCCGTCGAATCTCCTTTAAGCCAGTCTTTTTGTCTTCCTCCGGTATGAGCTCAAAAACAAGGCGGTCAATTTCCTCATCCAGTTCTTCGAGCCTGCTGGCGTCCGGCTCATTCTGACTTAAAATCTCCAGGGCTTCTTTATATAAATTTTCCAGCGGCTTTAATTCAGCCGGTAGTCTCTCGAGGAAATCCTTTATTTCGGATCTGGCTTTATTCAATTTTTTATCAGGCTCTGCTGGCGGCGAGGCCTGACCGATAAGCCTTTCCTGATAGCTGGCATAAGCCTTTAAGACCTCTCTTTCACATTGACTGAGTGAATAGATGTTTCTCTTTTTTTTTCTTTTGAGTTGTCTGGCAAAAGTCCGGTCAATGCCCTCCAGAATTGGCTCCAGTGGTATGCCCAGCTTTTCCCAGTCGGAGATGAGAGCCAGGTCGCGGGGTGGCAGAAAGAACATGCTGGTCTGATGCCTTAAAAAGCGGCGGGCAATCTCCTGGTAATAGTACTGGCGGCTGGCCTCATCCTGAGTCATTTTTTATCCCCAGGGCGGTTTTTCTCATAGAGTAGCTGCAAACCTTCCAGGACCAGATTTGGTTCAAAGTGGTCTATTGCCTTGATATCAGAGGCGATAAGCTCAGCCTGACCGCCGGTGGCTACAACTACCGGTTTGGCCTGCAGTTCGGCTGACACCTCATTGATAATTTGATTGACCAATCCAATATAGCCAAAGTAGAGTCCCGATTGCATGCTGGAGACGGTATTCCGGCCGATGGCCGCTCTGGGCTTTTTGATTTCAATCCGTGGCAAACGGGCTGTTCGCAAATACAGGGCCTCAGCCGAGATTTGAATGCCGGGAGCAATTGACCCACCCAGATATTCGCCGGCGGCTGAGATAGCATCAAAGGTGGTGGCTGTCCCGAAATCAACGATAAGGCAGGGTCCCCTATACTTTTTATAGGCGGCGTAAGCAGCCACAATGCGGTCTGGACCAACCTCGGCCGGGTTCTCATAAAGAATTGGTATGCCGGTTTTAAGTCCTGGTCCAACCAGCAGTGGTTTGACCCCGAAGAATTTCTCCACCGCTTGTTCAATAACAGGAGTAATTGGTGGAACCACGGAGGAAATAATAGCTCCCTTAATTTTCCGGGAGGAAAGCTTTTCGTGTTCCAGCAGGTCACAGAGAATCAACCCGTATTCGTCTGGGGTTTTGTCGCGATCACTTTTAATTCTCCAGTTAGCAATCAGTTTTTTCCCTTGATAAACACCAAGGGCAATAGTGGTATTGCCGATATCAAAGGCCATGATCATCTTTTTCTCCTGAGTGTTCATTATACTTTTCCGGTTCAATTTAGCTTATAACTTTAATTATTTCTGAAGCGTAAAATTTTTTTCTATCCTGACCGATTTGAAGAATTAAACTTCCATCCGGAGCAAGTCCACCAAATCGGCCGGAGACCTCTCCTTCTCTCTCTTTGATAATCAGAGCCTGACCTGGAGAGAAAGTAAGTCTATCTTCCACGATTTTGATTATAGAATTAACCTGCCCTTCTTTTAGCTTATTATACCAGAATTGAAACTCCTGACCAAGCAGGTGAAGAAAGTCTTCAGCCGGAAAGCTTTTCCCCGTGATAAGAAGAAGTGAGGTGGCCCGCCCGACCACTTCTTCCGGGAAATCTTCCAGGCGATGATTAAGATTAAGCCCGAATCCGGCTATAACATAAGGTCTGTCTTTCTCTGCGGTCTCTGCCTCGCACAAAATCCCACCGATCTTTTTACCTTTAAAGAGAAGATCATTAGGCCATTTGAGGTCAATTTCCACTCCGCTCAGCTGACGGATGGTCTCTGTTGTTGCTACCCCGGCCGCCAGTGGTAGAAGATGTAAAAGGGGGGCAGGTGGCCTGAGCAGAAATGATACATAAAGTCCTTTCCCGGCTGGTGAATGCCAGCGCCTGCCTTTGGTTCCTCGACCGGCAGTTTGCTCATCGGCCAGCACGGCCGTTCCTTCCGGAAAGCCGAGTCTGGCCAGCAGGCGACCAAAATTCATGGTCGAGTCAATGGTCGTAAACCTAAAAGCCAGCTCGCCGAAATTTATTTCATCCATGGTTTATGCTTTTAGCGGTTGGCTCGAACTTAAAGCTCTTGCAGCTCTGATAAGCTTTTCAGTAGTTTTTCTTTTTTAAGCTCAAGTTCCTGCCGGCGCTGTTCATGTTCTGCCACCACTTTTTGGGGTGCTTTCTGTTTGAAATCAAGATTTTCCAGACGCACCCGGATTTTGGCCAGATCTTCCTCCAGGCGAACCAGCTCCTTCTGGAGTCGCTCCCTTTCCTGTTCATGGTCTATGGCTCTGGCCAGCTGCAGGCCGATTTCGGTTGTCCCGGCGACTCCTTTAAGAAGGTGTTCAGCAGATGGCATTTCCATCACATATTCGATTCTCTCTACACCGGCCAGAAGTCTGATTGCCTCTTCGTGTGAGCCAGTCAGTTTCTGGCTTCTGTCGCGGTCGCTTATCCAGAGGTTAACCTTTTCTTTAGTAGCTAGTTGATTTTCCGCCCTGATTCTTCTCACTTCGGAAATAAGCTCCTGCAAAAACTTCATCGTCTCTTCTGCTTCCTCATCCAGCCATTGCTCCTCAGCCACGGGCCAGTTCTCGGTGAGCAGCGATAAGCCACTGCCCGGCAGGTGATGCCAGATTTCCTCCGTAATAAAGGGCATAAAAGGATGGAGGAGTCTTAAGATTTGATCGAGTGTATCTGCCATTACGGCTTGAGTATTTTTGTTGCCCTGTTTGAGCTCAGGTTTGATAAATTCGATATACCAGTCGCAGAATTCATGCCAGATAAAATGGTAAATAGTCTCGGCTGCCTCGTAGAATCTATAATTTTTCAGAGAATCATTCAGTTGCTCAATAACCCTGGTCAGACGGCTGCGAATCCAGCGGTTAGGAAGAGTCAGCGGCTCCTCAACAACAGCCGTTTTTTCCTGGCCGAGATTCATCAAAACAAAACGGGAGGCATTCCAGATTTTATTGGCAAAGGCCCGATAGCCAGCCATTCTTTCTTCAGACAGGGCAATATCCATGCCGGGGACAGCTAAAGAAGCTAAGGTAAAGCGCAGGGCGTCTGTCCCGTATTTGTCAATCATCTCCAGCGGGTCAATAATATTGCCCTCGGATTTACTCATTTTCCTTTTCTTCACATCCCGGACCAGACCATTGATGAAAACCTCTTTAAAAGGAACTTCCTTCATAAACTTGAGGCCCATCATAATCATTCTGGCTACCCAGAAGAAAATGATGTCAAAACCGGTTGACATCAGGTCAGTCGGATAGAAAACTTTGAGATCTTCAGTTTCTTCTGGCCAGCCCAGGGTAGCGAAGGGCCACAGAGCAGAAGAGAACCAGGTGTCAAGAACATCTTCATCCTGAACGACCGGTCCACCACATTTCTCGCAGGCGGCGGGTTTGTCCATGGCGACCATAATATGCTGGCAATTCTGGCAGTAATAGGCAGGAATGCGATGGCCCCACCACAGTTGCCGTGAAATACACCAATCATGAATTTTATACATCCAGTCAAAATAGGTTTTAGTCCAGTTTTCGGGAATGAAAACGATTCTTCCGTCCTCTACTGCTTTGATAGCTTCTTTGGCCAGTGGCTCAATTCTGACAAACCACTGCCAGGAAAGATAGGGTTCAATAATCGTTTTGCAGCGGTAACAGTGCCCGACGGCGTGGCTGTAATCCTCAACTTTAACCAGATAGCCAAGCTCTTTGAGCTTTTCAACTACTTTTTCCCGGCAGACGAAACGATCCAGACCTTTGAATTCCTCACCGGCTGCTTCAGTCATGTGGCCGCTGCCATCAATAACGATAATCTGCTCCAGGCCGTGCTTTTTGCCCAGTTCAAAGTCAACTGGATCATGAGCAGGTGTAACTTTAACCGCTCCAGTTCCGAAATCTCTTTCGACCTGTTCGTCAGTGATGACCGGGATAAGGCGGTTCTGGAGTGGCAGCAGAACTTTCCTTCCATGAAACTTTTTGTAACGCTCATCATCGGGGTGGACAGCGATGGCCGTATCACCCAGCATGGTCTCGGGTCTGGTGGTGGCCACCACTATTTCCTCATTGGAGTCAGGTAAGGGATACCTTATATACCAGAGATGGCCCTTTACATCCTGATGCTCAATCTCAATATCAGAAAGGACGGTCTGGCAGCGAGGACAGCGATTGACCAGATAGTAATCACGATAAATAAGGCCTTCGTTGTAAAGTGAGACGAAGACATAATTGACAGCCTTACAAAAACCTTCATCGAGAGTAAATCTTTCCCGCGACCAGTCCAGAGAACAGCCCAGACGCTTGAGCTGTTCGGTAATCACCCCACCGTATTTTTTCTTCCATTCCCAGGCGAGGTGGAGGAACTCCTCCCGGCCGACCTGTTCCCGACTCAGCCCTTTCTCTTTTAAATTCTGCTCGATGACATTGTGAACGGCGATCGAGGCATGATCTGTTCCCGGCAGCCACATCGTATTGTAACCCTGCATTTTCTTCCAGCGAACAATAATATCGGGCAGGGTAAAACATAGGGCATGGCCCATATGCAGTACGCCGGTGACATTCGGTGGGGGCAAAACCATAGAAAATTTGGGCTTACTGGACCTTACCTGGCCTTCAAATAGCCTGTTATCCAGCCAGAATTTTGACCACCTGGCTTCGACTGGTTTGGGGTCATAGGATTTTTCCAGGATTTTCTTCTCTTCTGTCATCATGCTAACTTTTTCTCCCCTGATTGTGGATAAGATTATTATTGGTACCAGGCTCCTGCTGGTTGAAAAGTCCTTTAATTTCCGGCATCAGGCTCTGCCTGATTTTTTCTTCGAGTTCCTTTTCTGCCGTTTTAAGTTCTTGCTGGACAAGCAGTCGAATCTCCCGTCTTAAATCTGAAGGCAGGCTGGCGGCAGCGAGCTTCTCCTGACCGGGCTTAATTTCAGGCAGTTCCTCCGGTAAGGTGTCAGGGACCTTGTTTTTTTCGATGGCTTCCCTGATGGCTTCAGCCAGATTTTCTGAATAAAAAGGCCTGTAAAAGACCTGCTCCGGTCTGAGAACCGGCAGAAATTCGCTGCCCAGAGGCTCAAAGGTTCCGGCTACCAGAAAAAGGGGCACCCGGCCGGCGGCGGTTAAGCGGTTGTTGAGATTAAGGGCATTTTCAGTTGACTCAAGAATGGATTGTTCCAGGATGATGGCTTCGGGTGTAAAACTATCAAGAAAACGATTGATTTCATCCAGATTGCCGGCCAGATGAAGATGGTATGTCTCCTCGGGGAAAATAGACTGACAGAGCTTCTTTAAAACCGGGCTGTCAGAGGCAATTATCAGGTTATAAGCCACTCTTGTCCTCGATGCAATTAGCTCTAAAAATGTGAAATTTGATAATTTACTCTACATTTTTAGCCTTTTTCTGTCAATCATATGGGCAGAAGGCCAGGGAGATCAGGGAAATCAATATTCCAGAAAAACAGTCCCCTCGCCCAGCAGGGCCTCCAGCTGGTCAATTAAAAGCTGCGAAGGGAAAACTGACTGGAACTCTGCTGACTGAACAAGATAAGTAGAGGTAGAATTTTCGAGTTCCAGATAAAGCGGGCATTCCCCCGGAAAGGCGGAGAGAATTTGTTTCAAATGTTCAACTGTGTCTTCTGCTATTGTCTCCAGCGGAATTTTAACCGTTATCTTTCTGGCCAGTTTTTCAAAAGCCTCTGAGAGGGGCATAACCTGCGAGACTATGATTTTTTTTGATTCAAAGCTATCTGCGGACATCTTACCTTTGAGCCAGATGATCTGTCCTTCTTTAAGGTAAGGATTGAATTTGCTGAAAGCATCAGGAAAAGCCGTTACATCCACCTGGCCCGTCAGGTCTTCCAGTACCAGTGTCGCCATTCTTTCTTCCTTTTTGGTCTTAATGATCTTAACCGAAACAACTATCCCGGCCAGCCTGACTTCCCGGTCGAAATCCTTTTCTGGATCAAGAGCTTCAATGAGATGGCTGGTTATGGCCTGCAGCCTGGATTTATAAGAAGCCAGCGGATGGCTCGAAACATAAGTGCCCAGAACCTCTTTTTCGTAGGCCAGGCGGAGCTCATCTTCCCACTCGTTAATCGCCTGCAGATCAGATGGAATTTCTGGCGGTGGGAGGTATTCATCGCCAAAAAGAGAAAGAGCACTTTCTTCTCTGGCCTTCTGCTTCTGGCGGCCATATTCCAGGAGAGTATCAATCAGCTCATAAAGCTGGGAACGCTTCCAGCCCAGAGAATCAAAAGCTCCGGCCTTGATCAAGCTTTCCAGGGCCTTACGGTTCAAAATCCGCGAGTCATATTCTTCGAAGAGATCAAACAGGTTTTTAAAACCGCCTTTCTTTTCCCTCAGGGCAATTATTTCTTTAACCGTATTTTCACCGACATTTTTTACAGCTGACAATCCCATGCGGATGTTCTGCCCCTCGACCGAAAAATGGTAGTGACTGTAATTGATGTCAGGCGGCAGAACATTTATTCCCAGCTCACGGCACTCATTGACGTACTTAATGATCTGGTCGGTATCTCCCTTTTCCGCCTCTGAGGTCAGCAGAGCCGCCATGAAATGAGCCGGATAATGAGCCTTAAGATAGGCTGTCTGGTAAGCTAAGTAGGCATAGGCAGCACTGTGTGATTTATTAAAGCCATATTCGGCAAACTGAGCAATCTGGTCGAATATTTTTTCTGCCTTAGCAGCAGGGATACTTTTTTTTCGTGCCCCCTGAATGAATCTGTCGCGCTGGGCTTTCATTATTTCCTTGACCTTTTTCCCCATAGCCTTGCGCAGCACATCGGCCTCAGCCAGGGTAAAGCCGGCCAGATCAGTGGCGACGCGCATGACCTGTTCCTGATAAACGATGATGCCCAGTGTTTCTTTTAAGATGGGCTCAAGCTGCGGCACCTCATAGTTAATTTTTTCCGGATGGTGCTTTCTCTGGATAAATTCTTCAGTCATACCGCTTTTTAGTGGTCCTGGTCGGTAAAGAGCATTGAGGGCAATCAGGTCACGAAACTGCTCTGGCTTAAAACGCCGCAGCAGCTCTTTCATGCCGTAGCTTTCAAACTGAAAAACCCCGTCTGTAGCCCCCTGCTGAAAAATGCTAAAAGTCTCCGGGTCAGTTAAAGGAATTTTATCCAGGTCAACTCTTTCCCCTGTTGCCTGCTCAATCAGGGTCAGGGCATCGGTTATAACCGTCAGGTTGCGCAGCCCGAGAAGATCCATCTTGAGCAGCCCGATAGCTTCAATATCGCCCATGGGAAACATGGTCGTTATTTCACCCCGGGTTGACTGATAAAGCGGGATAAACTCGACCAGAGGTTTAGGGGTAATAACGATACCGGCGGCATGAATGGAAGGATGACGCACCTGTCCCTCGAGTTTACGAGCCACATCGAGCAGTTTAGCCATGCGCTCGTTTTTTTGATAAATCTCCTTTAGCTCCGGGACTGATTTTAAAGCACCTTCAATATTGGCCTCCGGGCCCTGAGCTGGAATGAGCTTGGCTACCCGGTCAACTTCATTCAGCGGGATTTCCATCACCCGACCGGCATCCCGGATAGCCTGGCGAGCGGCCATTGTCCCGAAGGTCACAATCTGGCAGACATTTTCCCGGCCATATTTTTCGGTGACATAATCAATTATTTCCTGGCGGCGGCGCCCGCAGAAATCTATATCAATATCGGGCAGGCTGATTCTCTCCGGGTTTAAAAAACGCTCAAAGAGAAGATCATATTCAATTGGATCAATCTGGGTAATGCCCAGGCAATAAGCGATCAGGCTGCCGGCAGCTGAGCCTCGTCCTGGTCCTACCGGAATACCGCGATCGCGGGCTGCTTTGATCATGTCCCAGACAATCAAAAAATAGCCTTCGAAGCCCATCTCCTCGATCAGCTTTATTTCTCGCTCGAATCGCTGCTGATATTCTTCCAGGGTGTGAGCGCTCTGCCCGTTATTTATCTTTTCCTTGATGAGAGGGAGGCGCTCCTCAAACCCCTGTCTGGCTATTTCTTCAAAGTAGTCGCGGAGATTTTTATGGCCAGGTGCCTCAAAATTGGGCAGGAAATGGCTACCGAATGGGAATTCAAAGTTGCAGCGGGCCGCAATATGCCTGGTATTATCCAGCGCTTCAGGATAATCCTTGAATAGCTCCCGCATTTCAGCCGACGATTTAAGATAAAACTGGTCGCTCGAAAAATGCATCCGGTCCGGGTCAGACAGTTTCTTCCCGGTCTGAATGCAGAGGAGAATATCCTGAATCTGCGCATCTTCTTTCTGGAGAAAATGGACGTCATTGGTGGCAACCAGTGGAATACCAAGCCGGCGGGCCAGGTCAACTATTTTCGGCAGGATTTTTTTCTGGTCAGGGAGGCCATGGTCCTGGATTTCGAGGTAAAAATTTCCTTCGCCAAAAATCTCAAGATACTGACGGGCGGCGGCCTCAGCTCTATCATCCATGTCCTTGACCAGAAAATCGTTGATCTCGCCCTTGAGACAACTGGAAAGAGCAATTAGCCCGGAGGAATGTTCGCGCAAAATGTCCTTGTCAATTCGCGGCCGGTAATAAAAGCCTTCCAGGTAAGCACTGGTAATAAGCTGGCAGAGATGACGATAACCCTTTTCATCCTTAACCAGAAGAATCAGATGGTAGTTTCCACCCTCATCGCCATTTCCTGTTTTTTTCTCCAGCCTGGATTTCGGAGCGACGTAGACTTCGCAGCCCAGGATAGGCTTTAACCCCTGGCTTCTGGCCGTTTTGAAAAATTCAATAGCGCCAAAGACATTTCCATGGTCGGTGATGGCTACCGCCGGCATGTTGAGCTGGCTGGCCGTTTTAACCAGGTCAGAAATCCGCAGGGCTCCATCCAGAAGGCTGTATTCGGTGTGGACATGAAGATGAATAAAAGAGTTATCCATGATAAGCGGCCTTTATTAAGCGGGCAAAGAGGGACTTATTCCCATTCAATTGTTCCCGGTGGCTTTGAAGTTATATCGTAAACCACGCGGTTGATGCCGTCAACCTCATTGACGATTCTGGTGGAAATTTTCTTCAAAAGTTCGGGGGGAGCCTGATACCAGCTGGCTGTCATGCCGTCCGAGCTTTCGACCAGACGAATCGCCACGACCTGCTGATAGGTGCGCTGGTCGCCCATGACTCCGACTGAGCGTACAGGAAGAAGCACAGCAAAAGCCTGCCACAGCTTGTTATAAATTCTCGCCCGCCGAACCTCTTCGAGGACAATAGCGTCAGCTGCTCTGACCATCCGCAGGCTGTCCTGGTTAACTTCGCCGATAATTCTTACGGCCAGGCCTGGTCCGGGAAAAGGATGCTGATGCACAAGCTCCCGGCTTATCCCCAGCTCAAGAGCGAGTGTCCGGACTTCATCTTTGAAGAGTTCCCGCAGCGGCTCAACCAGCTCGAATTTAAGGTTAGCGGGCAGGCCGCCGACATTGTGATGAGATTTTATACGATGAGAAGGACCTTTAACCGAGGTGCTTTCGATCACATCGGGATAAATTGTGCCCTGGGCCAGGAATTTAACCCCGCCCAGCTTTTTAGCTTCTTCTTCAAAAATCTCAATAAAAACCTGGCCGATTATCTGGCGCTTCTTTTCCGGGGCTGTCACTCCCTTTAGCCGGTCAAGAAACCTGTCCTGGGCCTCGACACCTATGACCTGAAGAGAGAATTTCTGACGGAATTCCTGAAGGAGATTTTCATATTCACCCTGGCGAAGAAGTCCGTTGTTGACAAAGATACAGTAAAGCTGGCGGCCAACTGCTTTCTGAATGAGGAGTGAGGTGACCAGTGAGTCAATACCACCGCTCAAACCACAGATGACTTTTTCCCGGCCGACCTGCTGGCGAATTTCTCTGACTTTTTGCTCAATGAAAGACTTCATGTTCCAGTCAGCTTTAAGGCCCGAGAGGCGAAAGAGAAAATTGGCCAGCACTTTTTTGCCTTCGGCCGTGTGAGCCACTTCCGGATGAAATTGAACCCCGTAGATTTTAAGGTGTGGATTTTCTATGACGGCTGCCCTTGAGTTTGAGGTCCTGGCGGTAATAGTGAAACCTTCCGGAATAGCCTCCAGGCGATCGCCGTGGCTCATCCAGACCTGAGTTTTATCCTTTAAGCCATGAAGAAGTCCGTGTCTATCCAGAATCCGCAGCGAGGCGAATCCATATTCTTTGCGGGGAGCTCTTTCAACCTTTCCCCCCAGGTGATGGGCAATGAGCTGGAGCCCGTAGCAGATGCCCAGGATGGGAATGCCAAGCTGGAAGATACCTGGATCAGGGTGAGGCGAGTCAGGCTCATAGACACTCTTTGGCCCGCCGGACAGGATGATGGCTCCAGGGTCGAGGGCTTTTATTCTGTCGAGGGGAAGATTATAGGGGTGGATTTCAGAGTAAACGCCGAGTTCGCGAACTTTTCTGGCAATAAGCTGGGTATACTGCGACCCAAAATCAAGGATGAGGGCTTTATTCATAGATGGATTTTAGCAGAGGGCTAATCCAGCTTCAAGGTATGGCAAAATAGTCAGGCTGACATTAACCACAGTGACTCAGAGTGACTCAAAGTGGTACGGAAAGTGATAAAGAATCAGAAAGTTCACGTTAGATTTTTAAGCCAGTGCGAGAGATTACAAGATCAGGAAATCAAAAGTGCTCTTCTAAAGGGAGACTCAATCGAGAGCCCTTTTTGTTCAGACAGAAGCCTGGCCTCCCTTCACTTTTCAGGCACAGACAACTTATATCTGTGCAGTTTGGCCGGAATGAGGTCCTGTCCGGCCAGTTTTTCTTCTTCCATGATATAAACGTAATCGCCACGGGCACAACTAATCTCCCCCTCATAAGGAATTTCTAATCCTCTGGCGTAGGTTACGCCATTTAAATCGTGCAGGTTTATATAATTTTTTCCAAATCTCCCTTTCGTTTCCCACAGAACAACCAGAAAGAATTTATCTTTAAGAAAATATATATCACCGGGGTGAAGAAATTTATCCCACCAGTTACTATGCTCATAGGCTGGATCTCGAGGATCAAGATCCTGGGGAAAGCTGTCTGCTTCAGGATAAAACTTAGAAAAATGCCTGGGTTTAAAGATTTTTTTTAAGGTGAAATCATAATCATAAAAATAGATATAGTATTTATCAGGATAAACAAATAGAAAGCCGAGGTCAGGAACATTAGCCAATCCTCCCGGGTTAAATCGAGCCATGGCTGCTCTCAGCCTGTCATCTTCTGCCTTAAAAGTCTCGGCCATAAGTTCACCGGATTTATTGTATTTTTTTAATAAGTTAGCAATATTATAAAGTGAAAAAGTGATGAAATTGCCCTGACTGTCAATAAAGATTTTATTTACCCCTGATTTTGGATGTGTCTGTTTTAAAAAGTGATAATCCGGGTAGGTAAAGATGCTTACACATCGAGTTGAAAGATCATAAAGATATAAATTATCTTCCCGGTCAAAAAATAAATTTCCAATCCCCTGGTACTCACCAGGCCCCTGTCCTTTGGAGCCGATAAATCTGATGAAATTTCCGGCGCTATCAAATTGCATAATTTTTTCTTCTGTTCGGCTAAACAAAAAATAGTCACCTTTAGAATTAATTCCGAGAAACCCAAATCCTGCGAGCGGTTGATTTTTATAGGTGAAATTAATCAGCGTGTGGTCTGTAAATAGCTCATCCCATTTTTGAGCCACCTTATCCTTTTCCTTAAAAAAGACAGTCTCTACTTCTTTTGAATCCAATTTGCTGAGTGGACAAAGACCTAGCAGAAACAGAGCTGATATTACCTTTAGATACCTAAGAAAATCTTTTTTCGCCATTTTTTAATACCTCCCTTCTTAATAATCCCCATCACTTGTATTTACCTCTGAAGCTACAACCCATGATATCTGCTCCTTCTACAGTTTGACTGTTGGCCCAGGTCTTGATTCAGCTTTAATGTTAAATTCAACTTTTTTATCTCGCCATTTTGATAGATAAATTTGTCTCCTTTATTTAAACAATAACAGACTTTTGTTTTAAGGCTTTTCTTTTCTGCTTCTTGAGCAAATTCTTTATAAAGATATTCTCTCCCGCCGGCGTGCATGGGGAACATAACTTTTGGCCGGAGTTTTTCAATAGCGTAGAATATTCCTCTAGTAATGCTTTCACTTCTTTGACCAGTTCCTGTGGCTAAAGCTAGAAAAACGATGTCAATCTTATCTTCTACCTTAGCTAAATAATCTATTTCCCGGGAAAAACTATCAATCGATCCGCCCCAATAGGCATGATCTCCACCATGAAATACGACCAAACCATCAACTTTGACCAGGAAGCCTACACCTTCATCTGTAGATTTTATCGTCCATATTTCCAAACCGTTTAGGCTCTTTTTCTCCCTGGGTCCCAGGCACAGACAATAGCCACCCGTCTCTAATTTCCAGCCAACAATATAATTTATCTCCCTAATACTTTTGCGCCAATCAAAAATAGCTGGAGAATAGTGATCAGGATGATCATGGGAAACAAATACTGACACCTTTTTCCTGTTTACTTCAGTTAGATTGATAACTTCACCGAGTGACCTTTCGTTGTATCCAACACAATCGAATATCAGAATGTGATTTTGTGTTTTAATGGCCCAACCGCTATGGCCGAGATACTGGATTATTGCTTCCTTTTCTTTGACATCTTTTTCTTTAAAGGGCTTACTTATCATTGAGGCCTGGCCAGATTGAGTCAATAAAATTGTTGTCAATAAAAAGGCTGATAGATGAATCATCCGGCCAGCTGGAATTGACATAATAGCTTATTCCTTTGCCCCGATTAGGCTTTCTGTTTCAGACTTATCTCGATAATTGAAAATCCAAAGATCAACATTTCCTTTCTCTTTATTTGCCTTCTTGAACAAAATATCTAACCACCTGCGGAACATCTTCACCTTCAGCGCAAAAGATTCGTCCTTTTTCATCAACGGCGTAAGCAAAGCCCTTAAGTTTTACCGAACTGACAAATTTTCCATTTTCGAAGATATCTAATTGATTGGGTGTGTCGCTGTTTAAATCATCGATAGTTACATAAAGCCTGTTTTGATATTTCAGGGCAGAGACCCAGGGAAAGACCATGCTAATCATCCCTTCTCCTCGCTCCTTTATTTCCAGGGGCCTGAAAAAATCTGATTTATAGGACATGATCCCATCTAACTTGCCCTTCTTATAAGTTACTATTTCATATTTATAAGGGTTCACTAAAAGAATAGTGCCATCTCGAGAGAAATCAGCTCTCTTAGGCAACTTCAGTTGAGGAAAAGTTTTATATTTAGCATAAGATACCGGTACCTCAAATGGCTCCCCAAATGAATTTTGATAAACTCCATCTAAACTAAAAATATGCAAAATTAAATCCCTGTAAAAGCCAAGTATGACCAATTCCTGGTTTGAACAGGAAACAATATTGGTAGCGCTAAATTCGAGATTAAAAGATTTTTTAAAATTACCTTTTTCATCGATTATGAGTATTTTTCTCCCCTCTCTATCTAAAACATAGATTCCACCGTTCTCGGTAACTGCCATGGATAATATGTCAGAGACTTCGTCCGGACCCTGGCCCCTACCTATAATTACACTGTTTAAAAAGCGGCCTTCCGGACTAAACTTTTGAATTCTGAAATTTTTTCTATCTAATACATAAATATTCTCCTCAGAGTCAAGGGCTATATTCTCAACTCCGGCCAGCACCAGGTTTTGATCTCCGCTTTCCTTTCCTATAACCAGATCCTGTTTTAACCAAAAGGTCTTAGGATGAGCTGTCTTAGAAAACCCTGAAAGCGAAGAGAAAAAGATGAAGAATAATAGAATGAAAGAAGTTAAATAAGCTGTCTTCAGGCAAGCAAAAAACTGTTTTTGTTTCTTAATGCTCACAGTACCCCCCTCTCAAGGCCAGCAATTTCATCCTTTCCTCCGGCCTCTTTAAATGTTTCAAACTTTCTGTTAAGAAACATTAGTGCTTGTTTAAAGGTCAAGAGCCTGTATATCGGCTTTAATTCTATCCAGTCTAACTTGGACATCAGTTGCCTGGCTCCAGAAGACCCTCACTATTTATGTTTCAATATTACAATAAAAAATATTTGCCGGCAAAATCTGTTAATCTTTTGCCGTCCTCATTGAAACCTTCGGCCAAAATATCCTAGATGGAAATATGTTTTCTGCAGTTTCACAGTAACCCCCCGCAACCTCTAAAATGCAAAGCTCAAGCTTCAATAATTCCAGCGGAGGCCATATCTTTTGATAACATAAAATCCTTCCTGGTCTCTCTCAATTGTATAAAGCTTATTATTTTTCCAGACTAAATCGCTGGCCGTTATATTGGACAAAATGTGTCCTATATATCGTCCTTCAGGATCATAGATATCAATATAATAAAAACCTGGCTTTTCTTTCTCTTGTTCAAAGGTAAAGACAAATATCCGTCCCTGTTCATCAACCGAGATATCTCGAAAATATGGAAAGTACTTCGGAAAGACCGGTTTATAACCAGCTCGACCCATTCTCGACTGATTATGTCTTTCTTCGAGTTCCTTCTTATCCTGGTCTGAAACTCTGACCGGTTTACAGCTACGAACTATTTTTTTGATCAGTTTCCCTTCGGGATTAAGAATCTGAAGTTCGTATTTTTTGGCCTCCCCCCATATCACCAGATCATCTCTCGAAACAGCGCAGCAGGGTTCAGGTTCCAGTAACCTGATCTTTTTCTTTAGATATGAATCGTCTTTAGCTACAACGTAGATGGTCATCATTGTCTTTCTCCATATATGTATCATGTTGACCTCCACCCACGATATTTGTCAGTTTATTCATTTTCTCTATTTACCTATAATTATGATGTATTTAAGGGATAGAAGAGAGGAGCTTAAAAGATGAAGATCCCATTTTATCAGGTAGATGCTTTTTCCAGCCGGGTATTCGGAGGCAATCCCGCGGCTGTCTGCCTCCTTCAGTCCTGGCTAGAGGATGAGGTCCTCCAGGCCATAGCTGCAGAGAATAACCTTTCGGAAACTGCTTTTCTGGTGCCCAAAGGGACGAGCAAGTATGCCTTGAGGTGGTTCACTCCCTCAGTTGAAGTTGACCTTTGTGGGCATGCCACCCTGGCCAGCGCCTTTGTAATTTTATCTTTCGTAGAGCCGGGTTTGTCCTCAGTTGACTTTGAGACCAGAAGTGGTCAGCTTTCAGTTACCAGGTCGGGAGAGTTGCTGTCGATGGATTTCCCGTCTCGAAAGCCAGAACCAGCAGTAGCTCCAGCTCTCCTTAGCCAGGCACTTGGAGAAACTCCTCTTGAGGTTTTAAGTTCCAGAGACCTGATGGCAGTCTTCAAGGACGAAGATACTATAAAGGAGATGAAGCCTGATTTTGAAAAGTTAAAGCAGCTTAAGGATATTTTTGGAGTTATCGTCACTGCCAGGGGCAGGAAATATGATTTTGTTTCCAGGTATTTCGCTCCTGGTATTGGTGTCCCCGAAGACCCGGTTACCGGTTCAGCCCATTGTACTTTAATTCCATATTGGGCTGAGAAGCTCGGGAAGGAATATCTTAGGGCCTATCAACTTTCAAAGCGGGGAGGGGAAATATTTTGCTATTACCAGGTAGAACGTGTAAAAATATCAGGTAAGGCTACTCTGTATGCCAGAGGTGAGATTTGCCTCTAGACCTGGAATATCTAGAGGGAAATTATGGAAATCTGGCTTAACTTCCCTGGGCATCGGGATCATACCCTGGTATTTCTTTCTCTCCGCTGGATATCATGTCTTAATCTAAATGAGTGGATTTTTTGACAAAGACGCCTGAAAAACGATATATATTATATGATTTAAGCGGATATTTTTAAAGTATTAATTTACTGGTCCTGAGGAGGTGGGGTATCTCTAAGAAATAGAGTTTATCTCGAGGAAGGAGGTATTATGCCTTTCATCGTACGTTTAATCATTAATATGGTGGCTGTCTTGATCATCTCTTATCTTTTTCCAAAGATAATCCGGGTTGATGGTTTTTTAGCCGCTCTGGTGGCCGCTTTTCTACTGGGGATTGTAAATTCAATTATCAAACCCATCCTGGTCTTGCTGACTCTTCCCATCACTGTCTTGACTCTGGGACTTTTCTTGCTGGTCATCAATGGGTTGATGCTCTGGCTGGTCTCAGCTTTAGTAAAGGGATTTTATGTCAATGGTTTTTGGGGAGCAGTCCTGGGTTCGATTTTGATCAGCCTGGTCAGCTGGGTTCTAACGAGATTTCTCCCTTCCTGAACAACATTTTTGAATTTTAAAGTCTCTACTTGTAGAGAACCAGTATTGATTACAGGTTAAAATACCCATAAAAATCTGGACTGAATATTTATCTAACTGTTTTTAATTTACCCGATTGTTTCTAAGGATGAAAATCAGGCTGAATAAGCTGACTAAATGGTTAATGGACAAAATAGGGTAAAATGAAAGAGCAATAAAGGCGATAAAATAGATAGCCAGGAGGAGGAAAATGATGAAGAAAAAATGCTGGTTTGGGCTAATTCCGCTTCTGCTTTTTTATTTAGCCGCCTGTTCTCCCCATTTCCATCTCGACTTTCTCGGTGAGGATAAGCTGCAGGAAGTGGTGCTTGTCCCGAGCCGAGCTAAAGCGAAAATTACCGTTATTGATCTGGAAGGAGTCATCAGCTCGAATCAAGGCGGGCTTTTTTCAAGAGAAGGTGATGCTCTTTCCAGAGTTTATCAGCGCCTGGAAAAGGCTTCCTCCGACCCGCAGGTTAAAGGAATCATCCTGAGACTCGATACACCAGGTGGAGATGTTACTTCGAGTGATATTCTCTACCACGAGATTCTCCGCTTTCGCCAGAAGACCCGAGTCCCGGTGGTCGCTCTGATGATGGGCGTGGCTGCTTCCGGCGGTTATTATGTGGCCTCGGCCTGCGATACAATTGTCGCCCATCCTTCCACTCTCACCGGCAGTATCGGGGTGATTTCAGTTTTTCCTGATGTCGAAGGCTTGATGAACAAAGTCGGGGTAAAAACCACCGTGGTCAAATCCGGCCAGATGAAAGATGCCGGCAGCCCGTTTCGCGGCATGAGTGAGGAAGAAAAGCAGCTCTTTCAGAAAATTATAGATGAGCATTATGAGAAATTCCTCAAGGTGGTGGCAGCGCGAAAGGAGAATGGTCCTTCGCTCGATGAGATAAGGAAGCTGGCTGACGGCCGGGTTTATACGGCCAGCGAGGCTCTAAAGCTCGGGCTCATTGATAAGGTCGGCTATTTCCAGACGGCACTGGAGGAGGTTTTATCCCGGGCGGGTTTGAAAGAAGCCAGAGTTGTAGCTTACACCTATTATCCCAAAAGGCAGAATAATCTCTATGCGACCTCGCTCGCTGCCACAGATCTTATGAGTGAACCGGTGGAGAAAATCGTCTCCGAGCTTAAGACCGGCTTTTACTATCTATGGCTTCCCGCTCTGTAAATTAAGTCCTGCGTTTATCTTTCGTTTTTGCCAGGTCGGTATAATCAATAACAGGCAGGTAAGTTCGACTTCTGTAGACGGCGCGAATTGGCAACGCCATTATGAATATCTCAGGTATCTCGCAGCCTGTCACCGGTCTTTAAAACCGAACATTGTTATTTAATTTCAGGCTGGGCTTTTTTAGTTTATCTAACTATCCAGATTTGAAAGAATAATCCGCTTAATGCCCGATAACAATGTCCTGGAGAGGAAGGGCTATATAATGAGGTTAATTTTTTCTCTGGCCGAAGCCCGGTTGTATCCCTGTGATATTATTTTTAGCAAAAATTTCAGCAGGCATTATTTAGATAGATTGTGCTTGTTTTCAGGCTGTTTTTCCAGTTATAATAACTCTCTCCTGTTAGAATGATGACAGCGGTAATATTATAAGAAAATAGTTTTTCAAGGCAGTGGTGTTGCTAAAAACATTTTTGGATATATGCCTGACCGGTGGTTTGACTTTTTTATTATAAATAGCAAAATAGCCAGTCTGACATGACTGGAAAAATATTGTAAGGAGAGGTTAATGAACGGGACTGATTTTTTTGCCGAGAAAAGACCCGTCCTGGGAATCAACGGGTTAGGAAGAATTGGCAAGCTTACTTTGTGGCATCATGTCGAGAGAAAATATTTTAAGGAAATCGTTGTCAACCAGGGCCGGGAAATCGGGATGGGCATGGAGGCAGTGGCCCAAACCATCGAGAAGGATTCAACCTATGGGTTGATCCACACCTTTTTATACGGGATTAATGCTCAGCCGATTGTCAAGATCGTTGACGAAAAGCAGGGCAAACTCCTTGTTGATGGAATTCCGGTTACAGTCTTAAGGAAGGCCCGGAATCCTAAGGATATTTCCTGGCGGGACTATGGAGTCGAGCTGGTGGCAGAGTGTACGGGTGAATTCCTTGACCCGACGGCCAGTCCGGATAGCGAAAAAGGTGCTATCCGTGGCCATCATCTGGCTGGTGCGAAGGTAGTCATCAATTCAGCTGCCTTCAAGATTAAAAATAAAGCTTTGCCGATGCCAGAAGATGCGGTAACCTTGATTTATGGAATAAATCACCAGGCCTTCAATCCCGGTCAGCACACCCTGATCTCGGCTGCTTCCTGTACGACTACGGGTCTGGCCCATATGATGAAACCCCTGCTCGAAAGTGAAAAGACCCGCAGTATGCTGACGGCTTCCATGTCTACCGTCCATGCGGTTACAAACTCTCAGTGCGTACTGGACAGCGTTCCGAAGGCCGGAGCCAAAGATTTGAGAAAATCAAGAAGTATCCTGGATAATATCATCCTGACTTCCACCAATGCGGCTGAAGCCCTGGCCCTGGCCATACCAGAAGTGAAAGAGATTGGGTTCATGGCCGATTCTATCAGAATACCTACCAAGACTGAGTCACTGATTATCTTAAACGTGACTTTTCAAAGCCAGATGGGACAGGATGGGGAAATCAGCCATATTGATACTGAGACCATTAATGATATTTATAAACAGGCCGAAGCCAAGGATCCGGAGCGCCTGCTTGTTTACTCGGAAGAACAAAATGTTTCAGCGGACGTAGCTGGTATTAATGCTTCGATCGTTATTGAGGGCCAATTTAATCATACCAGAACGGCTTTTATTGATGTTAACCTCGCCCATATTCCCGGGCTTTCCCCGGAGGTTCTGGACTCTTTTCCTCTTAAGACCCTGAAGATTCCGGTAGTTCATGCCAAGATTTTTGGCTGGTACGACAATGAATACGGAAGCTATACCAACCGGATGGGCGATTTAACCGTCTATGTTCACAAAATGATGAAATAAGATGACCTGAGTTTCATATGCGGGCGGGAGTTATTGCTTTTTCTTCAATCTGGTGCTTGCCGAGATAAACAGAGCCGCTCCAGCCATCAATGCCGATAAAATCGCCGCTATTGATCTTGTATCCGTTGATCAGGCTATAGCCGTTCTTCTCGTAGACTTTCAGGTTCCTGAGACCAACTACGCCAACTTTTTTTAGCTGAGGAATTATAACTGCAGCATGGGAAGTGCTTCCTCCTTTAGCGGTCAGTAATCCGTCAACCTGCCGCAGGAGTCCGATGTCGTCGGGAACAGTGTCCGGGCGAATTAAAATTAAAGGGGTCTGAGGTTCTTTCTGGCTGAAAAATTTGATTTCCTCCTCGGAGAAAACAGCTCTTCCGCACAGCGCTCCGCCGCCAATACCGATGCCATATCCGATCAAGGATTTCTCCAGTTTCGGGGTTCTGATGAAGGACTTCAATTTGAAACGTTCTGGAGGCGGCATATCGCGGGTCTGCAGGATATACAGTCCTTCCCTGGAATTATTTTCAAAGGTAAATTCAATCTCCTGGTGACCGAAACCCTGGTCGTAAATCAATATTTCTGCCAGGCGCTTCAACTCGGCATAAACAGCAGGAAACTTATTTTCTAAGGAAATTTCGCTGTCTCTTTTTTCGCTTTTCCTTTGAGCTTCGGAAATAGGATATGTTTCCACCAGTCCGGCTACTATATCGTCACCCTGACCACCGAAAATGAAATCACCTGAAAGAAGAACAGAACTTGACAGGCCCTTAGGATCACGGGTAAAGGTAACTCCTGAACCAGACCATTCGTCCAGATTACCGAAGACCATCGACTGAACAACAACAGCTGTCCCCCACTTGTCTGAAATGTTCATTTCTTGTCGGTACAATTTGGCTCGAGGAGAATGCCAGGACTCAATTACTTTGAAAATAGCTTTTCTCAGCTGTTCAGGCGGGTCATCTTCAACCGCGATTCCACTATCCTCGAGCGCTTTTCTATAGGCAAGGGCAATCTCGCGCATTTGATCGGGAGTGAAATACAGCTTTTTGGAGACGTTATATTTTTCCTTAAAATCATCGATGATTTCATCAAAGAAATCACGGTCCAGGCCCTCTGACATACCCCAGAACTGAAGAAAACGGCGGTAGCAATCCCAGGCCGCCCAGGCATAGCCCTTTTTCCGACTTAAACCTTCAGCAATTTCCTCATTAATTCCGACATTCAAAAATGAACTCATCATGCCTGGCAGAGAGATGGCCGAACCGCTTCTCACCGAAAGCAGTAAAGGATTTTGAGGGTGGCCGAAGCGTCGGTGGGTAATTTTTTCCAGCTTCTTAAGTTCGCGCTCGAGCCTCATGTTCATATCACTGTAAATTTCCTGGTAACCAAGAATAGCCTCCAGGCATCTAAAAATTTCTGTGGTCAGCACAAAGCCCGGCGGAACAGGGAAATTGAGAGAATAAAGTTGCTTGAGAAAATAGCCCTTATTACCGAGAAGAATTTGATCATCTCTTTTCCGGGGCTTTTTATAAAGAGGCGTGATGATTATCTCTGGATTGTAACTCATCAGGATATTCAACATGTGGCTGTGAGCTTTGAATTTCTCTTGTTCAGCACACAATGTCTTGAGAATATTGCTGATGAAGTTATCCAGCGTCTGAAGCCCAAAACTAGAGGCAATAATTGAGCGCAGAAAATTCTCGGTCTGCATATAGACTGCTGCTTCCTCTTCCTCCCTGGACAGGCTGGTCATTTTACCACCTTGCTGCCTGGCCAGAAGTTGCCGGATTACCACCCGGAGATTGGCCTGATGAGGGTCTATGTAGTAAAGCCGGATGATGTCCTGGATACCCCTGGAAATGAAACGAAAGATATCAATATATTGATCGAGGCTGAAGCGTTTGATCTGGAGGGCTCCCTGAAGATATTTTGTCTTTGATTCAAGCCCTTCTGTGGAAATGCCTTCCAGTTGAAGGGCTTTGATAAACAGACGCAGATATCTATCAATTTTTACCAGAGTAGTTTTGGTGATGAACTGGATATTGAGGGAATTGATGAGCTGTTCCAGCAAGACGTTGGCCAGACTCTGTAACCTGAGATAAAGGCCAAGGGCGTCGAACTTGGGCTCTCGATAGACACCATACATGGACGGAATGCCGGCCGCAATGTGTCTTTTATGATAAATATCTTCAAAGGCTTCCGTTTTTTCTGAAGAAAGAATACGGTCTTTTAAGAGGCTCAAAAAATCCAGGATTATGACCAGACTTCGGTAATAATCCTTCCGTAAGAGGGCTTTCTGCAGAGAGTCCAGTTTCTGCTGGTCAAAAATATATGAGGACTTCAGACTTTTGATCACATCCTGATAATGAATATTGTATTTTTTATAAAGCAATTGATAGAAACGCACAACCAGACTGGCTTTTTCTTTGTCATCGTCCGTTACCTTCGGGATTTTCTGGACCATCCTCTGGATTTTAGCTGGTTCCCACTGGAGAAAAAGGCGCGGATTCTGATGAACCTCCTTGTAGAGCACCCGAAAGATTTTATGCATTCCCTGGTAGATCTCTGAAGAGTCTTCAATTTGTTCATAAATCTCCTCAGGTACGAAAGGGCGCAGGCCTTCTTTGTTTCCAGAATACCAGTAGCGAAAAACAGCTTCGACAAAAGGGATCAGCGTGCTGTTACTTTCCACATGAGATTGTTTTCTGACGAAATGAATCAGAGGATCACGGCGGCCGGTAATGTCATCCATGCGGATCGAGACCTCCCGCAGTTCACCCTCAGCGTTGATTTCATTGAAAAAAATCGGGAGCAGTCTGGCCAGTTGCATAACCAGGTTAAAAGCGGGAGTGATATCGGAATTCAAAAGAGCAGAGATATCTTTCTGCAAAAGATCAGTATCCCGGACAAAGATACCTCCGATTTTAAGGTTGATGATCAGGGCTGATAGCAGCTGTTTTGTCCAGCGCGGCTTCAGGGTAATAATCTCGAGCCAGGAACGAATATTCTTGATGTGTAAAGGGTTGAATCTTACTTCCCAATCGGTTGTCGTACCCTGAATATCGGGTGATTGAAATCCGAAAAGAATAATTTCCTCGATAAGGGTATTGACCAGAGAATGCTGGTTGAGCTTAAAGACTTCCCGGGCGGCGGAATTAATAAAGCTAAAAATGGTCTCAGTCTGGTGGCTGGAGGCAGTGTTTTCCCGCAGTACCTGGAATGTCTTTCTGATAAATTCTTCGGCTTCTGGTACGGATTTCTCTGCCAGGGCACGACCGAATGAACGATTGATTTCCATCAGCGCTTCACGATGAATGTCCTGGAGGGCAGGTAAGCTGATGATTTTTAACAGAAAATCAACATGGAAAGATTCCCCGCGCTGGTTATCTAAGGGTGCTACCTCTAGCTGGTGGGCGATTCTTAGATAGCCGTCGGCGATTTGATAGTAATCGGGGAGTTCTAAATATATTTTCAAGCCCTCATAGTTTTCCAAACTGGCCGGGGGAAAAGCCTCTTCCAACCGCCTCAACAGTGAGCGTAGATAATCATGGCTGATGGGGGCCACCAGTGATTGATATCTGGCCTGGGCTTCGGCCTGTCCATTGAACTCAATAAATTGACGAAGTGGATCAGGCTGCTGCAGCCAGAAGTCAAAAGATGCCCGGAAGGCCCGGTAACTTAGCTCTGCCAGATTATAGGCCGGAACCCGGAGACCAGCATCGATGAAAAATTTCAGAATGGCTTTCAGGTCTCTGGTGATTTTTTTCATCGCTCCAGCTTCTTCCTCAGGTCTCTGCCGCAGGAAATCCAGAGCCCAGAGAACAACCGGGATATTTCGGGAAAGATGCTCTCTACTGTCCTCCAGTATTTTCCTTAGATATTCAAGAAAATAGCCGATAATTTTTTCTTTAACCGGCTCGCTTTTTTCCCGATTAATCAGTTCGGCATAAATTTCAGCCAGGATTTGCAGGGCCAGCTGCCCCTGGTCATTAAAGTTATATTTGTAGAAATCCCCCAGGCTGATGCCCCTGAGTTCTTCTACCAGCTGGTCGCTCTGAGCGTGCGGTTGATGAAACTTTTCCAGAAATTCTTTTAGCCGCTTATGAGTTCCATAAAAGTCAGTGAACAACTCCAGAAGGCTGAGATGTCTGGCTGGAATGGTTAGGCTACCAGCACTCCCGGATGAAATGCTCATTGCTGACTGTAAATTTTCAGTTGTTTTTTCTTCACTCATGATCCTTGGTTTATATCTAAATTTTTTGGTGGTTGAAGGCTTTGGAAGAGAGCCTGGCTGAGCTCAGTTTCTCTGGCTGCTACGACAGCTTGCGATGAGAAATAATTGAGGATATTCAAAATTGAAAAATCTCCGTGAGCCGAATCTTTTTTACCGGTGAAAGGAAAAAGATCGGGACCACGCTGGCATTTGGTATTGATATTTACCCGCGACACCTGGTTTTTGACCAGATCAATCAGTTCTATCAATGCCTTGGTTTTTGTACCAAAAATGCTCAACTGCTGTCCGAAGGGAGAATTACTGATATAAGTTACCGGTTCTTTTATATCATGGTAAGAGACAATGGGTATAATTGGTCCGAATTGTTCTTCCCAGTAAATCCTCATTTTTGAATTGACTTGATACAAAACAGCCGGGACAAAAATTGATTCCAGTGATCTGCCACCATTTTTGTTACCTATCCTGGCTCCTCTATTGAGGGCCTCCCTGACCAGTTCTTGCAGATAGGGAAGCCGCTCGGGGTCAACTATCGGTGTAATCCTTACCTTTTCCATCCAGGGCATCCCCAGGTTAATTTTGCTTACGGCATCAAGCAGCCGTTTTCTGAAGGTCGCCTCAATTGCTTTATGCACAAAAAATATTTTCAAAGCTGCACAGCGCTGGCCGTTGAAAGCCAGTGCTCCTAAAACCGATTCCGGCACAACTACATCGAGGTCGGCATCAGGCAAAACTATCGCCGCGTTTTTTGCACCGAGACCCAATAAGCTATGTAATCTATTTTTTCTGGGGTGCAGACTGATCAAGCGGTTAGCAGTCTCAGCTGAACCGATAAAAGCCAGAACATCTACCTCGCCACTTTTCATCAGCGGTTCAATAATCTTTTTACCATCGCCAGAAATGATGTTCACTGCACCCGGCGGGAAGCAGTCCTGAAAAGCTTCTAACAAAAAGTCAAAAAACAACACTCCAAATTTGGGGGGTTTGATTATCACCACATTACCCGCTAAGAGAGCAGGTAAAACCAGGCTGAAAGTTTCAAAAAGGGGATAGTTATACGGTCCCAGACACAGAGCAATTCCATAGGGTTCATCATGGATAAGGCCTAAGATTCCTTTTTCCTTTTTTAGCAGAAGGGAATCTTTTTCTTTCTGGCAGGCAACCTTGATTACCTGTTCAATATATTGCCTGGTCCTTTCAAATTCATCTTCCAGTTCATGGTAAGGCTTGGCGATTTCCCACAGGAGAGTTCTGAGAATGTTTTCTTTCTGGTTTTCTAATCGTTCCAGAAACTTTTCAATCGATTCGATCCGCCTGGAGAGAGGAAACGAAGGCCATGTTCCATTTCCAGAAGAAAAAGCCCATCTGGCGGAATCCAGTGCCTTAAGTGCCGCCTGGCGGGTCATTGCAGGGTATGAGCCAATCCTTTTTCTGTCTAAGGAATCACCGTTTTTGATATAAATAGGAGAAAATACCTCAGCTAGAGCCCCTTTCCAGGGAACAATCTGTCCATCGATGAGAACCCGGTGCTGGTCGAGACTAGAATTCAAGCGGAATTTTTCGGGAATATCAGACTCGGACGGAAACAGCTGAGTAAGCTCTCCTCTCTGCTGCTTACTCGCCTTGTCTCGCTCGGCCTGAAGCTTTAGAAAATTATAGGCCTGTTTTTTCAATTTATCTTAATTTGGCTCGCTGAATTAATATATTTGTTGAGAAGATAATCTAACATTTTAAATAGATTCCGTCAATTCTATGTATTCAGGGGAAGCCCTCTTGACAGGTAATCTAACTTGTGTTAATTAAAAACCACCATGAGTAAATACTCCCTGGGTGAAAAAATCTTAAGAAGCCTGATTTACTTTCCATCTAAAGAGCGCTTCTTTTCTTATAAAATCAAAGAATTTTGCTCCTCCATGATAATGTCTAACCCGGGCACGGGAATGGCTTGAAAATAGAGCCTGTGCCGGGTTCCTTTCCCAGGTTGTATTAGCCTGAAATTCTGCTTTCGTCTGTTGTCAGCGGCTTTCTAAGGCTTTCTTTAACGGCCATTCCTGCGTTCGGGATTCCCTCCATAAGTTTTTGCACCGGTTTTATTTCTCTCTTTTTAGAATCTCAAAGCAGGAGGCGAAATGAAAGTAAGCGAAGCCCTGATCGGCAGAAAAAAGCCAGTCCTGTCGCTTGAAATTCTGCCGCCCGATAAAGGTTCAAATGTCGAGGACCTCTATCGCCTGATTGATCCTTTTCTTGAATTTGATCCTCTCTTTATCAGTGTGACTTTTCACCAGCCTCAAAATGGGTGGTCGGTCGAAAATGGTCAGGAAATTAAGATCCGCCGCCAGCGAAGACCGGGGACAGTAGCCATTTCGGCCAGCCTGAAGCACAAATTCGGGGTAGAAACGGTGCCGCATCTGATCTGTGCCGGTTTTAACCGCTATGAACTCGAAGATGCTCTGCTTGAACTTCACTATCTGGGACTCGAGAATATATTTGTCATCCGCGGCGATCCTCAACCAGGGGAAAAAGAATTCAGACCGGAGCCTGGCGGCCACGCCCATGCCTGTGAACTGGTCAGGCAGATTGATAATTTAAATCACGGTTATTACCTGGAAGGAGCGAAACCAGCGGCGGCGACTGATTTTTGCTGCGGCGTTGCTGGTTATCCGGAAAAGCATCCTGAGTCGCCGAGCGTGGAGTTTGATCTGTTACATCTCCAGGAGAAAGTTGAGGCCGGCGCCCGATTTATTATTACCCAGATGTTTTTTTCAGCCGAAACTTATCAAAATTATCTGGGACGTTTAAAGAAAGCCGGGATAAAGGTGCCGGTTATACCTGGTTTTAAACTGCTCTATAATCAAAAGCAGCTGGCAAAAATACCAGCCACTTTTGGAGTCAGCCTGCCACCGGCCATGGTCGAGGCTTTCGAAGCCTGCCGGACGGCTGAAGAGGAGAAGAAAACCGGCTTGAAGTTTGGTCTGGAACTGGCTGAAAAATTACTGGAGGCAGGTGCTCCCGGGATACATATCTTTACTATGAGTCAGAAGGACCCGGTGATAGACTTGTTAAGAATCTTGTTCAAAAAGTAAATAAAGCAAATAGGGAAGGCAGGAAAAAGAGGAGATGATAAATGAGAAAAAGAAAACAGAGCCGGATTGAAAATATAGCTAAAGAGAAGGTCATAATTTTTGACGGCGCTATGGGCACCAGTCTCCAGAAATTCAGTCTAACGCCAGACGATTTCCGCGGAAAGGAAGGTTGCTATGAAATTCTTAACCTTTCCCGGCCGCAGGTGGTAGGTGAAGTCCATGCTTCTTTTCTTGAAGCCGGTTGTGAAGTTATTGAAACCAATACGTTTGGAGCTAATCGCGCTGTCCTGGAAGAATACGGCCTCGGGGATAAAGCTTACGAGATTAATCTGGCCGCCGCCCGGCTGGCTAAGGAAGTTGCCTCTTCTTTTACCACCGCTTCGCGCCCGCGATTTGTTTCGGGCTCAATTGGACCGGGGAAAAAGTTGCCCAGCCTGGGGCAGATCGGTTTTGAAAAATTGAAAGATTCTTATTACGAGCAGGTCTCGGGTCTCGTCGAAGGTGGGGTGGATCTTCTTCAGATCGAAACTGCCCAGGATCTTCTTCAGATAAAAGCCGCACTGGCTGCTATTTTCAGGGTACAAAAAGAAAAAAATCAGCGACTGCCGGTGATGGTCACGGTGACGGTGGATAAGGCAGGGTGTCTTCTTCTCGGAACAGACATGCTGACCCTCATCACGGCTCTTTCCAGTTTTCCTCTTTTTTCTTTAGGACTGAATTGCGGCGATGGTCCACAGGCTATGGTTGAGGCGCTGCGGCAGCTAAAAAAGAATTCACCTTTTCTTCTTTCGGCTCTGCCCAATGCCGGGCGTCCGGTTCTAGAAGATGGAAAATACACCTATGATCTTTCTCCAGAGGGGCTGGCCACAGAAATCAAAAGATTTGTGGAGGAGTTCGGGGTGCGTCTGGTCGGTGGCTGCTGTGGAACAACACCCGAGCATTTAAAGGCGGTGGTGAGAGAAGTTGACGGTCTTCATCCGGCCCGAAGACATTACCGCTTCTCCCCCGGCTGTGCTTCGACCTTCAGAGCTCAGCCTTTTCGGGTCAAGCCGCGGCCTTTAATTATTGCCGAGAGAACCAATGTCAATGGGAGCCAGGCCTTCCGGCGACTGCTGCTCTCAGAAAAGTTTGAGGGGATGCTGGAAGTGGCAGTCGAGGCCGAGCGGGAAGGAGCTCATCTGACCGATGTGGCTCTGGCCACAGCCGGCCGGGAGGAAGCAGCCGACTGGAAAATTTTTATGCCAGAGTTAAATCTCCAGCTCAAAATTCCCGTCATGATTGACAGCAGTAATATTTCGGCTCTGGAGACTGCACTTAAAAACTACGGTGGTAAAGTCATCATTAACTCGATTAACCTGGAAGATGGAGGGAAGCGAGCGCAGGAGACGATAGACCTGGCTAAGGAATTCGGGGCGGCAGTTGTTGCCCTGACCATTGATGAGAATGGGCTGGCGCTTAAGGCCGAAGAAAAACTGCGTATTACCTCGAGACTTTATGATCTTCTGGTTAATAAGAATAATTTCAAGCCGTCTGACATTTTCTTTGATCCGCTGACTCTTTCGCTGGCCAGCGGAGACCATCACTATGCTGACGCTCCCCGCGAGACTTTAACCGCCATCAGGCTTCTTAAGGAAAGATTTCCAGGGTGTCAGACGATTCTGGGCATAAGCAATGTCTCTTACGGTTTGCCGGCCGAGCTCAGGCCTTATATAAACTCTATTTTTTTATCCCTAGCGCTAAAGGCCGGTCTCGATGCGGCTATCATTCATCATTCGAAAATAATGCCGCTTCAGAGAATACCCGAGAAAATTTTAAAGCTGGGCCAGGATTTAATTTTAAACCACCGCCGCCCTGGTTATGACCCGTTCACTGAGCTTCTGGGCGAAAAATTTTTGCTGAGTTCAACAACTCCGTCATCCAGCAGGGGAAATATCCGACCGGAGAAAGCACTGGTAGAAGCAGTGGTAAATGGAGAATCAGTTCAAATGGAGGTCCTTATCCAGAAGCTTCTTAAAAAATATTCACCGCTGGAGATAATCAATAATTTTCTTTTAAAAGGCATGGACATAGTCGGTGAACTTTTCAGCCAGCAGAATTTACCGCTGCCCTTTGTTCTTAAATCAGCTGAAACGGTTAAAAAAGCTTTGACTGTTCTCAAACCATATCTTCCGGCGGGGAGCGGCGAAGAAAGAAAAGGTAAAATTGTCCTGGCTACAGTTCAGGGTGATGTCCATGATATCGGCAAGAATCTCGTCGCTTTGATTCTTGAAGCCAATGGCTTTGAAGTTATTAATCTTGGTATAAATCAGAAGGTGGAAGAGATTATCAAAGCCATAGAAGAATTCAGGCCACAGGCCGTCGGTTTGAGTGGCTTGCTGGTAAAATCCTGCTGGATGATGAAAGATTATCTGGAGACGTTAAGAGAACATGGGCTTAAAGTTCCGGTTCTATGCGGCGGGGCAGCTCTGGACCGGAGCTTTGTGGAGAAAGTTCTAAAACCAGCCTACGGAGGCGAGGTTTATTATGGCCGGGATGCCATGGCCGCTTTAGAAATTATGAAAAATCTGGCAGAACGGAAAGAAAAATCAGCAGGCAGCACAGGTTTATAGAAGTTTGAGGAGATTAGAGCTCATGATCATGAATTATGAAAAAAGCTTAAAAGAAAGGTGGATACAGGATAGATTTTTTAAGCCTGTTCGATCGCTCTTAATTTTTCTGGCCAGGCTCTTTATCAGGTTGAGGATAGTGCAGCCTGATCCGGGTTATTGGGGGACAATGGATATCACCACCCAGAGAGTAAAGGCAAGAAATAGGCAAGGAATGGAAACAAGGCAACTACTTTAGCCAGGTGTTTTTTATAAAAGGATAAAATGCCAGAAGTAAGGATGGCAGGATGAACAGCAGGGAAATAACAAAAGATGAGATTAAAATCAGGCGGTTAGCCCCTGAGGAAATACCACACCCACCATTCTGGGGGAGCCGTCATTTAAAGAAAATATCGCCAGAGAAAGTTCTGCCTTTTCTTAATGTCAAAGTCCTTATTTCCACACGCTGGCAGTTGAAGGACAAAACCAGCCTGCCGGTCAACGCCCATCTCATTCCGGATGCACTTCTTTCTGGTTTTTTAGAAGAAGCTCGCCACAAAAAGCTACTACAATTTCAGGCCGCCTATGGCTATTTTCCGGCCTGCAGCCAGAAAAATAAGCTTCTGGTCTTCAGGCACGAGAGTGACGATACACCCCTTGTCTTCAGTTTCCCGGCCCTTAAATCTTTTCCTGAGGTGAGCGTCGCTCACTTCTTTTTACCCCAGGAAGCCGGGAAAAAGGATGTCGTGGCCTTTTCTCTGGTGACCACGGGCCATAAACTTGATGCCTTTATTAAAGAAAAATGGACTAGCGGCGAGTATGCCGATTATTTTCTCTGGTATGGTCTAGGCGCAGAATTAACCGAAGCTCTGGCAGAATATCTCCATTTTAGAATAAGGCAGGAACTGGGTCTGGAATCTGAAGGCAGTCTGGATTATGATGCCTGCCTGAAGAAAAAATACCGTGGTCGTAGAATCAGCCCTGGCTACCCTTCTTTCCCCCAGCTTGAGGATCAGAAAAAGATTCTGGAGCTATTAGACGGCAAGGGAATAGGCGTCTCATTGACAGAAACTTTTCAGCTGGTACCAGAACTGACGACGACGGCCCTTATTCTCCACCACCCTGCTGCCTCCCGCTATTTTTGAGACTCTGGTGGTACCTCAGGTTTCTATTTCCAGTTTTTCCAGGTAAAGATCACGGCCGGCGACGAGCTCCATCTCCTTTGAACCGCAGGCCGGGCAGACATACGAAAAAGATTCGTCCATGATATTTCTGGCAGTAATTTCGTGGCCGCAGCTTCGGCATTTGAATTTGATTTTAATCATTTTGAGCTGCAACCTGGCTTTATCGGCAATTGTTCCCTTCTTGTAACTCTGAAAAGCCGAGCGAAAAAGCTCCGGGACAACTCCAGATAACTCGCCTACTGAAACAACCACTTTAGTAACTTTTTTGGCGCCGGCCTGGTTAGCCTGTTGCTCAATGATAGTAAAAAGGTCGGTGACAAGCGATAGCTCATGCATGCTGACTGCGCCTTTCTTTGAGTTCTGCTTCTAAAAAGGCACACAGCTCGTCCAGACCTTCTCCCGTCGTGGCAGAAGTTTTAAAAACTTTAAGATGGGGATTAATTTCCAGAGCTTCTTTGATGACACGGTCAGTGTCAAAGGGCAGATAGGGCAAGAGGTCACATTTAGTCAGAACGAGAACCTGTGAGGTGAGGAAAGCTTCCGGATATTTTTTGGGCTTGTCATCACCTTCCGGTACCGAGAGCAAGACAAAACGCAGCCCTTCGCCCAGGTCAAAGCTGGCCGGACAGACCAGATTGCCCACGTTTTCGATGAACAAAAAATCGAGGTCGGCCGGTATTTGATCAAAAATTTGAGCCAGCATTTTAGCTTCCAGGTGGCAGGCGCCGTGAGTCGTAATCTGCCAGGCTGGAAGACCGATTTTTCTGATTCTTTCGGCATCCCTTTCCGTTTCTATATCGCCTTCAATCACCCCCAGCCGGTAGCTATCTTTAAGCCTCAATCCGATTTTTTCGAGAAGCGAAGTTTTGCCCGAACCAGGAGCGCTTAGCAGGTTAACGGCCAGAATGCCATGTTCTTCCAGCTTCTTTCTGATCTCGCCGGCGATTTTTTTATTTGAGCCGAGGATATCCTCAAGCACCAGCAGTTCTTTTTTCTTTTGCTCCATCTTTTTTACCTCGAGACAATGGTGGTGATTGAAAATCAATTATAGCAGAAGCCAGCCCGGAAGTTGTTACGATTTTTAAAAATTTAATAAAACACTTATAGGCTTGATCAAAGTTGGCCCGGGCTTTCGGGCTGAGTTTTTCGCCGAGTGAAAATTTATAGCCCCTTATGCCCAGAAGCCAGACTTCCGGCTTTCTCTCATAGAGGATCTGGGTCAGGTAAAGAAGAGCTTCCGGAGAAAGGTGGTGAGTGGTAAAACTCGAATCCTCAGCGGGCTCTATTCTTTTGACAATAAAAGGCTTTCGGCCTGATCTTAAAGCATCGACCACCACCACCAGTTGTTGTTCGGAAAAGAGCAGGGCGTCTTCCACCTGCAGTTGATAATCAGCCTCTAAGGTCAAGCCGGGAATCTTAGCCTTCTCCAGACGACTGGTAAACGCTGGCCCCAGGCCGTCATCCTGACGGCCTGGATTACCCAGACCGAAAACCAGTATCTTAATGTCTCTGGCTTCGCCTTTGCTCACTATTTTCTTTTACTGTCAATGAGCTGGCCTTTAGCATCATAAAGGTCAACCTCAAGTGGCATCTGACCCAGGGCATGTGTCGCGCAGCTCAAGCAGGGATCGTAAGCCCGGATGGCTACTTCCACCCGGTTAAGCATGCCTTCAGTTATTTCCGGTTTTTCTGAAATGTATTTGTCTGCTACCCAGCGGACAGCCTGATTGTAGGCTTCATTATTATTCGTGGTGGAGACAATCAAATTAGCCATGGTCACCTGGTCATCCTTGTTTATCCGGTAATGATGGAAAAGTGTGCCGCGTGGTGCCTCGACCAGACCTACTCCCTCCAGTTGTTTTTTACCTTTTTTGACCAGCTTGCTGCCGGTAATGGCCGGGTCATTGAGCAGGTCCTTAATCACTTCAGCTGCATGGAGGAGTTCAATCAGGCGGGCCCAGTGGCTGTGAAGGGTCATATTATTGGGCTTACCGCCGGTATAGGCTTTATAGATTTCGAATTCCTGCTGGGCTCGAGGGCTGGGAATGTAATCGCAGGTGTTGAGTCTGGCGATCGGCCCAACCCGGTACCAGCCTTTCTCCTTCCCTAATTTCTTAAGATATGGAAACTTCATATAGCTCCAGGGTCTGACTTCCTCTCCGATGTATTTGAGGTAATCCTGGTAATCAACATCATTGAGGATTTTGCGGCCCTCGGCGTCGACGGCTCTCAAGACACCATGGTAAAAATCCAGAGCTCCATCCTTCCGCACCAGGCTCAGGTGGTTGGAAGGAAAAGCAGCAAAATTATCCAGAACGTCCTTGTTTTCCTGATGCAATTTTTTGAAGAGCTCAATTGCTTCCTGAGCCCAATCAATGACGGTGTCAATATTGTAGGGAGCCGGTGACTTCAGGAAATAATCTCTTTCTTCCGGGGTCAGGCTTTTGTTGACACCCCCGGGTATAGCTCCGGTCCCGTGGATTCTCTTCCCGGCTGTGGCTTTAATTATTTCCTGCCCGAATTTTCGGAGAATAACGCCCTGGGCAGCCAGCTCCCGGTGGAACTTAGCCACACCAATTATATTGCGCACGGCCGGATCAGCGTCGAAACCGAAAAGAAGGTCAGGCGAAGCTAAATGAAAGAAATGAAGTGCATGGGACTGGAGCATCTGTCCATAATGCATCAGGCGTCTTATTTTTTCAGCGGTCGGGGTAAGCTTTTCAGGCGGTACGCCGGCAATGATATCCATGGCCTTGGCTCCGGCCAGGTGATGGCTTACCGGACAGATACCGCACAGGCGCTGGACGAGAACAGGAATCTCCCAGTAAGGCCGCCCTTGAACAAAACGCTCGAAGCCACGGAACTCCACCACATGAAAACGGGCTTGAGAAACGCGCCCCTCATCATCAAGATGGATGGTGACCTTACCGTGTCCCTCGACTCTCGTTACCGGTTCTATCGTTATTTTTCTGGCCATGGTCTTAAACCTCAATCATATTTAATCAGTTGATACTCAAGCTTCATGGGCCTGTTCTGCACCAGAGCGGTCAGTGCTTCCCAGATAAGATCGGCCGACGGCGGACAGCCCGGCAGAAAATAATCAATTTTGACTATTTCGTGGCAGGGATAAACCCGATCAAGCAGAAGAGGCAGTTCCTCATCATTGGGAATAATCCGGTCTTCAGGAGAAACTGTGGGGGAATTCAGGTAGGCCTCTTCCAGGCATTCTTTAAGAGAAATAGTGTTCCGCATGGCTGGCAGACCACCCATGACAGCGCATTCTCCAACAGAAACGAGAATCCGACAGTTCTGGCGGAAGGAGCGCAAAACTTCGACGTTCTCGGCATTACAGCAGCCGCCTTCAATTAAGCCAATATCAACCGGTCGGGTGAAGTGCTTTAAATCGTCAATTGGTGACTTATCAAACTCCACCAGTTCAATGAGTTCGAGCAGCCTCTCATCTATATCGAGAAAAGACATATGACAGCCGAAGCAACCGGCTAACGAGGCCGTGGCAATTACTGGTTTATTGCTCATTTTCCAACCTCACTTTTGCCCTTCAATCTCACTGCCGATGGGCTGGCGATCGTATTTTCTCTGGCCTATGGGACGAATAAAACCGACCTCTCTTTTGAGAATAGCCCCGACCGGGCAGAGATCCATAGCTTTCTGTATCTGCCGCTCGCTCAGCTTCGAGGCCAGCTTCCGATCGACGTTGACCCTGACATCGGCGGAGCGATTTTTCATAGCGAATATTTTCAGACCACCTTCAGCCTGAATGCCACGGACACAGCGCTGACATTGAATGCAACGATTGTGCTCGAGCAAAAAGCCAGGGTAGGCCTCTATCTTTCGTTTTGGAAACTGATAGGGAAAGCGCGGCACCAGAATTCCTAAACGGTAAGCTAAAGCCTGAAGCTCGCAGTTGCCGCTTTTCTCACAGGCCGGACAGAAGTGATTGCCTTCAGCCAGGAGCATCTCCACAATCGCCCGACGATATTCATTGACCTGAGGGGTATCATTTTCTATAACCATGCCTTCTAAGAGGGGCTGGGTGCAGGAAGCCATCCACCGGCCGTTGACCATAACCGAGCAGATCCGACAGCTGCCGACAGGTTTAAGCCCTTCATAGTGGCAAAGAACAGGAATATAAACTCCGTTGGCTTTGGCTGCCTCGTAAATGGTCATCCCCTGCTCGCCCACACACTCCCGGCCATCCAGACTGAATTTTAATTTCTCAGGCATCGTGTCTTTCCTCCTGAAACTGTCTTCCGGTAATCTGGCAGGCTTCCTCTACGGCCCGCTTCAGGTCAAATTCAGAAACGAAATCGGTTTCCTTATTAATCTTTTTCTCATAAAGCTCGCGAAAACTGGTGAGTGTGGTCAGAACCGGATTGGGACTGGTCTGACCAAGACCGCAGCGGCTGGTTGATTTTATTAATTTCCCCCAGGACTCAATCTCAGCCAGGTCCTGAGCGGTGCCCAGGCCGGAGACGATTTTTTCGAATTTCTTCTTGAGAAGAACATTGCCTGCCCGGCAAGGGGCACACCACCCGCAGCTTTCTTCGATAAAGAAGTCCAGAAAATTCCGCACAATGGAAAAAATATCACGGCTTTTATTGAAGATGATGATTGAACCGCCGGTGGGCAGATCAGAATAACAGAGTTTACGGTTAAAGCTACTCTCAGCGAGACACTGACCGGAGGCGCCACCGACCTGAACGGCCAGGGTGTCCCTCGCCCCGACCATGTCCAGAAGCTCCCGGATGGTTAATCCCCATTCGACTTCGTAAATTCCAGGTGACTTACAGTCGCCAGAAATACTGAGCAGCTTAGTTCCGGCTGAAACCTGTGTGCCCATGGATCTAAACCAGGCTGCGCCTCGATTAAGAATTTGGGTAGCAGTAGCCAGGGTCTCGACATTGTTGACGGTGGTCGGGCAGCCCAGATAGCCGTTCTGGACCGGGAAAGGAGGCCGGTCTCGCGGGTCGCCCCGCTTGCCTTCGGCTGATTCGATCAGTGCTGATTCCTCACCGCAGACATAAGCTCCAGCTCCGGATCTAATCTCAATATCAAAATCAAAATTCATACCGGCAATGTTTTTCCCCAGGAGACCTTGCTGGCGCATTCTGTCCAGAATAAAGTCAAGGTATTTTCGCAGGTAGCTGTATTCGTATCGGAGATAAAAAACGCCAAGTCTTGCTCCGACGGCATAACCGGCAATGACCATACCTTCAAATACCATTTCTGGCCTTTCGGTCAAAAGGACCCGGTCCTTAAAGGTGCCGGGCTCACCTTCATCCGCATTGCAGACAACATAGTGGTTCGGATTTTTTTCCTTACGGCAGAGCTCCCATTTCAATCCGGTCGGAAAACCTGCTCCGCCCCTACCCATGAGATTAGCCTTTTTAACTTCATCAATAACCGCCTCCGGCGTCATTCTTAAAGCCTTATCAATAGCTTCACCTGCCTTGTAATCTCCAAAGATAACCGGTCCCTTTTTTCTGATATTATTCTTAACCATTGCCCTGACCAGCTCATGCTGGTTGGCACCGTCGCCATATTCCTCAATCATAGACTGTACATCCTGCTTCTCTTTCATCCTGGCGATTATTTTTCTCGCTTTTTCTTCAGTTAATGAGGTAAAAATCACACCATTGATAATGGCCGCCGGTTCCTGGTCGTTCATACCAATACAGGAAGTCTCCAGAAGGGTGATCAGGCCATCAGGAGAGGTCTCGCCAAAGTGGCAGCCAGCCTCTTTCTCCAGGGCCTTGGCCACCTTTTCCCGGCCGGCCATTTCAGAAGTAATTGAATTGTTGAGATAGAGCACATATTTCCCCAGGGGACGCTCGGCTAGAAAATGGTAAAAAGAGATAACTCCTTCAATCTCAGCTCTGGAGATTTTAAGAGAAGTGGCAAGAGCTCTAATTGTCTGTTCAGAGATATGGCCTTCTTCGGCCTGAATATCTTTCAGGATATCAATGAGCCTTGTCCGATCCTTTTTGTATTTGGAGATTATTTTTTTTACTGAGTCCATAGGCTTCCCCTGTCAAAAAATAGAATTATATATACCATAAATCGAAAAAAATTAAAAAAGAAACTTTCCTTGTTAACCACCGGGCGATTGCCTATAATTGTAATCATGAAATCTGATGTAAATTATTTAAGCAGGCTGGCCAATCTAAAACTTACTGAAGAAGAAGAAAGACAGTTACCAGCCCAGCTGGATAAAATCATTGACTGGGTAGGCCAGCTGGCCCAGCTGGAGATAGAAGCAGAAGAAGCAGAGGGAGAGAATTTCACTCCCGTTGATTTTACTTTAAGGCTAGAGCCAGATGAACCAGGCCCATCTTTACCACTGGCTGAGGTTCTGGCCATGGCACCGGAGAAAGAGGGAGACTTCTTCAAGGTCCCCCGGGTCCTGACAGGAAAATAACTCAAATGCCCCAAAAGCTCCACGAACTTGGTCTGAATGAGACTATCAATCTGGTCAGAAGCGGCGAGGTCCGTCTCGTCGAGGTGGTTGAAGATTATATAGACTGGATTGAGAAAATAGATAAGGAGGTCAAAGCTTACCTCACCTGCAATTTTGAATCGGCTCTGATCAGAGCCAGAGAAATTGATTCAAAATCACAAAAAGGCAAGCTGGCCGGGGCGGTAGTGGCGCTTAAAGATAATATTGTAACCAAAGGGGTCAGAACGACCTGTGGCTCCAAGATATTAGAAAACTTTATTCCGCCTTATAACGCCGCCGTGGTGGAAAAACTCGAAGCTGAGGATGCCATTATCATTGGCAAGACTAACCTGGATGAATTTGCCATGGGCTCTTCCACCGAGAATTCTGCTTTTTTCACCACCAGAAACCCCTGGGACCTAAGCCGGGTGCCAGGAGGGAGCAGCGGTGGTTCGGCTGCAGCGGTGGCGGCCGGTGAGGCGGCAGTTGCTCTTGGCTCTGATACCGGAGGTTCGATCCGCCAGCCAGCGGCCTTCTGCGGGCTGGTTGGTCTTAAGCCGACCTATGGTCGGGTATCGCGCTACGGCCTGGTAGCTTTTGCTTCGTCTCTTGATCAAATTGGCCCTCTCGCCAGAAATGTCAGAGACTGTGCTCTGGTCAGTTCAGTAATAGCCGGATTTGACCGTCGCGATTCGACCTCAGCCAACCTGCCTGTCCCGGACTTCATGGCGGGCCTGGAATTACCTCTGGATAAAAAGCAGATAGGTGTACTGGATGAAGGCTCCCTGGCTGAAGTTAATGAAGAAGTGGCAGCCAACTATAAAGAAAATATTCGGCTTCTGACCGGGCTGGGTTTTAAGCTGACTTCTATCTCTTTTCCAACCTGGAGATATGCTCTTCCCTGTTATTATGTTATTGCCCCGTCTGAGGCCAGTTCCAATCTAGCCCGCTATGACGGTGTTCGGTACGGTTTCAGGGCGGATTCGTCTGATTTATCTGAGATGTATGTCAAGACCAGGACTCTGGGGTTTGGGCCTGAGGTCAAGCGGCGGATCCTCGTTGGAACTTTTGCCTTGAGTTCTGGTTATTATGATGCTTACTATGCCCGGGCAGCCCGGGCCAGGCGAGCAATAGCCAGGGAGTTTCAGTCAGCCTTTCGACAGGTCGATTTTATCCTGACTCCAACTACTCCCGAGCCGGCTTTCAAACTCGGGGAAAAACTGGATCCTCTGTCGATGTATTTGCAGGACTACTTTACAGTTACTGCCAATCTGGCAGGAATTCCTGGTCTGTCATTACCTTCTGGTTTGACTTCAGAGGGCTTGCCATTGGGTCTCCAGCTCCTTGGGCCAGCTTTTTCTGAGCTGGAATTATTTAAACTTGCTTTTTTGCTTGAAAAAACTTTTGATTTCAAAAATAATATAGATGGAATTACAACCGTTAGGGAGGAGGAAGTATGAAACATAAAAATCTTTGGATTCTAGGTTTAGCTCTGCTGGCAGTACTGGCTTATACCGCCTGTTCATCAAGCCCGGAGAAAACTCTTCTGGACAAATATTTTCACGCAGTATCTATGAATGATAATCAGACGATGGCTGCCATGGCGGTTGAACCACTGGCTATAGAAGCTGTTAGCCACAAGATATTGAGCATTTCACCAGAAGCAGTTGAGCCCTTCAGGTTGCCAGAGCTCAATCAGGCAGAAATTGAAGCCAAGAAAAAAATGGACGATCATGTCGGCCCCGTTGTCGAGGCCAAGGATGCTTTAGATGCGGCTCAGGAAGAATTAGACAATGCCAGAACATCAGGCGCCCGAGCAGCTCTGAAAAAGAAAGTAGCCGAGCTTCAGGCTAAATATGATGAAGAGTATAATGCGCACAAAGAATTGCAAGCTCAATATAGTGCAGCTAAAGAAGCCGCAGCTAAAGAAGAACAAGTTGCTTTATTTTCTCTCGGTGTTAAATCATTGCCTGGTATCAGAGAAATGAGTGGAGAAGTTCACTCCAAAACCGTTCAGATTAGTGTCAAGACAAAATCCGGAGCCGAGAAAAAATATAACGTCCTTTTAAAAAGGTATATTTTGAAAGATCAGGCTGGTAAGCCTAATACTGGACGGTGGATTATTGTCAAGTTTGAGCCAGTAGCCTGATTCCAGTTAAATTTTAAGCTGCAGGAAAATTATAAATCGTCTTATTGACAATTCTCGATTTTTAGCTATAAATAACCTTTCATACGGTCAGGATGAGGGGCCGTTAGCTCAGAGGGAGAGCACCGGCCTTTTAAGCCGGGTGTCGCTGGTTCGAGTCCAGCACGGCTCACTTGCGCCCCTGTCGTCTAGCCCGGCCTAGGACATCGCCCTTTCAAGGCGGCAACACGGGTTCGAATCCCGTCGGGGGCGCTATTTTTTTGTCGGGACAATCAAACCGTTGGCAGCGAAACCAGGCTGGCTGTTCAATCAAATGAAAAGGCTTTCTCTAAAAACAGCCGCTGGCAGGCGGCCACTGCTTCTGGTTCATAAAGAAGACCGTTATTAAGTCCGATCTCTTCCAGAGCTTTATCGATCCCGCAGGAGGGGCGGTAAGGACGGTGGGAAGACATAGCTTCGACCACATCAGCAATTGCCAGAATTCTGGCTTCCAGTAAAATTTCTCCGTCTTTCAACCCAGCCGGGTAGCCCGAGCCGTTGAGTCGTTCATGATGCTGTAAAACGATCTCGGCAATTGGCCAGGGGAATTCGATATTCTTTAAAATTTCATAGCCAGCTTGAGGATGAGTTTTGATGATTGTGTATTCAAGATCGGTTAATTTTGTGGGCTTACTCAGAATTTCAGCTGGAACATAAATTTTCCCGATATCATGGATCTGGGCAGCAAATCTTATGCCTTCAATTTTAACTTCAGGCAAATTCATTTCGCGAGCAACAGCTTCGGCCAGTTGAGCAACTCGCCGCTGGTGACCAGCTGTGTAAGGATCGCGCATTTCAATCGTGGTAGAAATGGCCTGAATGGTACCTTTCAGTGCTCGCCGCAGTCTCGCCCAGCTTTCCTGGAGTTCCTGCTCAGTTTGTCGACGAGAGGTCACGTCTTTGAAAACTATCACCTGACCGCTCGGTTGGCCACTTTCCTCAGGTAGAGTGGAGACTGTCAGTTCAACGGGAATTTCCAGACCAGTTCTGGTTATAAGATTGGTTTCCTCCAGCACGGGCAGGGCAAAATCAGGATCAAAATTCAGGTTTTCCTTTAGTTCTAATATCCTGTCCACGGGTTGGTCAATCGCATCTGGTTCATTCCAGCCCGTGATTTTTTGCGCTGATGGATTTATAAAAGTAACTTTACCTCTGTTATCAGTAACAATGATGCCATCATCTATGCCCTTTAGTATAGTCGATAACCATTGTTCCCTTTCCTTCACCAGCCGCTGCATTCTGGCTTTATCAAGCGCTATCTCAATGGTCAATTCCAGTTCTCTTTCTTCATAAGGTTTGATTAAATAGCCAAAGGGTTCGGTTAACCTGGCTCGCTCGAAGGTCAGGTCATCGGCGAATGAAGTTATATAAACTACCGGTATAGAATATTTTTCCCAGAGGATAGCAGCTGCCTCGATTCCATCAACGCGGCCCTTGAGAACAATATCCATGATAGCCAGATCTGGCCGGTTTTTCTCGACGCTCTGGACAACTGCTTCGCCGTTCTGAACGAGATCAGTTACCTCATAACCGAGAGACTTGATCATATTAACCAGATCTCTGGCTACCAATGCTTCGTCCTCAACGATCAGAATTCTGGCTTTAGCCACTCCAACCCTCCGCAGCCATTTTATATGTTAACAACAAATCCTGCAAGTTATTTATAAAGGTACCTTTGGACTGGCTTAGCTGGCAACAGAGCTTGTTTTTCCCCCCTTCTCTAATACTGATACTAGTGGGCAAACCCTCGCTCCTGGCTCAGTCCTGCCTTTAGCTGAATTCTGGGCCCGCTTCGGATTGAGTTATAGATACAAAAAATTAGTGCCACCAACCTGGATCAAAAATAGGAAATATAATCTGTTATGCCATTTTTACTGGTGGGCGGTACTGGGTTCGAACCAGTGACCTCCGGTTTGTAAGACCGACACTCTGCCCCTGAGCTAACCGCCCGGCCAGAACTTAAGATTAAATTAAGAGAAAGAAACTCTGTTGTCAAGCCAGCCAGATTCATTTTTGACTAAGCCGTCTATATATATTAGAATAAAAATCGAGATTAAATAGGCAGAATTAAATCGCCTTAATTTTCATTTCATGACAGAAGCAAAAGATCGTACGCCGGGATCGAAATTTTCTCTGCAGGAACTTTTAAATTCCTGGGCTGCCCAGCTGCCCGCCACCAACCCGTGCCTGGCCGAGGACATAGTGACCCTGGCCTCCAGACTTCTGGCTGGGGGGCAGGTCGAAAGTCTTAGCCCGGAAACAATCAGAACCTATTTAAACCTGACCTCAACTTCAACCTTCCTTAGATGTCTGCCTTATCCCCAGAAAAACTGGGAATGGGCTGAAACCTGTTTTGGCTTCATCCAAAAAATAAATTATAACCTTCTGGACTTATTTGAAGATAGAGTCAAAGAAAATCCGGATCGGATACTTTTCCTTGACCTGTCTACTTTAAAAGGGGGAAAGTGGACCTATTCGGAAATTGCTTCCTACCTGAAAATGCTGGCTGGCTACTTTTATCTACTGGCCTCTCCCCTTGAACCGCGGGTAGCCATTTTCAGTGAAAATCATCTTGATTCGGCCTGCAGCGATCTGGCCTGCCTTTTCTATGACATTCTGGTGACACCGCTCAATCCAACTTTTAATCTAGAAAATCTGGAGATGATTTTTAACCAGCTGAAAATAAACATCGTTATTACTGATAATCTGGAAAGATTAAAACTGCTCGAGCAGCTAAAGCAAAAAGCCGGTCTGAATTTTGCTATTCTGACCCTGCAGAGAATTGAACCGGCAGGAAGTTCGCTCTATCTCGGTGAGCAGATCAGAACGCTCAATCCCAAAGAGATAGATCAGGTTCTGGCTCAAAGACCACGCTTTCGTCTGACCCAGGTTTCAACCGTCATGTATACTTCGGGCAGCACCGGTGTTCCCAAGGGGGTTTCCTTCTCAACTTACAATCTTATTTCCAAGAGATTCGCCCGGGCGGCGGCTTTACCTGAAGTTGGGCAGGATGAGGTTCTGCTCAGTTTTTTGCCTTTGTACCACACTTTCGGTCGCTATTTCGAGCTTCTTGGTTCTATTTTCTGGCGAGGCACCTATGTTTTCTCCGGAAATCCATCTATCGATACCCTTTTAAGTCTGTTTCCCAGAGTTAACCCGACGGGTCTGGTCAGTGTGCCTATCCGCTGGGTACAGATCTATGAAAGATGCCGGGAGGCCGTCGCTGGTGCCAGAACCGAGGATGAAAAAAAAGCAGCGGTTAGAAAAATCGTTGGCTCCAGGCTGCACTGGGGAATTTCTGCTGCCGGTTATCTGGAGCCTCGTGTCTTCCATTTTTTTGCCAGATATGGGATTGATTTGATTTCCGGTTTCGGTCTGACCGAGGCGACGGGTGGATTGACCATGACTCTTCCCGGCCGTTATGTAGACGATACTCAGGGTTGTGCCTTACCCGGTGTCGAGCTGAAGTTGAGCCCCGAGGGGGAACTGCTGGCCAGGGGTCACTATATTGCCCGTTATCTGGAAGATAAAGGACCTGGCGATGACATCCCTTATCCTGGTACGCCTGGTTCCGATTACTGGCTTAGAACCGGTGATATCTTCGAAGTTTTGCCCAATGGCTATTATCGATTGGTTGACCGGATAAAGGATATTTATAAAAACAACCGTGGGCAAACCATTGCCCCTCGAAAAATTGAAGACAAATTTAAATCCGTGCCTGGTTTTAAGAATGTTTTTCTGGTCGGGGATGGCAAGCCCTATAATGTCCTGCTTATTGTGCCGGACACCAGTGCTCCTGAACTGAGCAGCTTACCCGGCGTAGAAGGGGAAAGGGAATATTATAAGAGAATCATAGAAGCAGCTAACCTGAGCCTGGCTCCTTATGAGCGGGTGATTAAGTTCGCTCTCCTGGATAGAGATTTTTCTCGTGAGAAAGGCGAACTGACGGCTAAAGGTTCGTTCAATCGAAAAAAAATTGTGGCTAATTTCTCTGAGGTGATTGAACAGCTGTATAAAAAAGATTATCTCGGCCTGAGTGCCAGGGATTTCAATCTGAAGCTTCCTTTCTGGCTGATAAGAGACCTTGGTTTGATTGAAGAAGATTTTCGCCTGGAAGGAGACAGGTTGGTTATTGCCGGTCGGGAGGTTTCTCTGACCATTCGTCATGAACAACAGAATCATAAATTTCTTATTGGCGATCTCTACTATGAAATCAAAGACAGGACGATAGATCTGGGTTTGTTTGCCCGTCAACCACTTTTATGGTGCGGTAATCCATCACTGGTGAAATTTCTGGTCTGCCGGGAAGGCTGGGATACACCTCTGGGTAACGTTTCTAATCGAATCTGGCTGCCGGCTGAGAGAGCTCTGTCCGGCCAGCAGGATTTCCCGCCGCCAAGAGGAATAACTGATCTGACGCTGGTCAGGGTCCATGACCTGATTTCCAGACTGTACTTCGGTCCAGAAGAAGCAGCTCTCGGAGCAATGAGTGATTATGAAAAACTTTTCAATCAGGCTGAAAATCTCAGGGTATCTATTCTCATCAGACTCAGATTGGAAGCTCTGGCCAGTCATCCTTTAGAGAAAGTCCGTTGCTGGGCTTACCGGCTTCTACTCCTGGACCAGCCACTACCTGAATATACACCCTCTCTCTCGGCTTTCGTTGAGTCGGGTCTAACCTTTCTCAATGAAGAGTCCATTGAGGAAATTTCCTCATCGGCCCTGGGTGGCGGCCAATTTGAGGCTCTGCGCCGCAGATTAGCTAATTACCGTCAATCTCTGAAATGGCCTGCTGCAGAGGGGACGATCAATCAATTTCTTCATATTTTTAAACTGCTGGCCGACTTTGCCGCTATCCATCCCGAGTTTGTCCCGCAGGTGACAGCTGAGCTGGCCAGCTGGGCTCTTCACCGGAAAGACCCGGCCCTCGCTTCTGAAGCTTTTAAAATAATGGAAAATCTATATAACCTTTTTAGACTGCGGCTAAAAGTCAGGCTGCCTGAGGATATCGAGGCCAGAATTCTTGAGAAGCTCCAGATTGCCACTGATTTTTCTCAATCAGAAAGAAGATTGATCAGCCAGGTTCTGTCGGAACCGACTTTTCTGGCCGAAAGTGTTGCTTTTGCCTATGGCTTTAACTCCCTCAGTCCCGAAGGGTTGGCTTCTGGTGAAATCAGGGTTTCAAGAGTAGCTTCTATTTACCCGGGACTTCACCTCCGGGTTTGCCTCAACACTTCTCAGGGAGAGCATTATGACCTAAGAGTGGAAATTTTAAAAGGACGTTTTGGCCAGAGAGTCATAGACAAAATCTTATGGCATTTATGTCTTTCTGAGGATTTTAATTATCCTCGTCTTTTACCCCGCCTGGCCAGCTGGCGGCCGGATCTGAAAGCTATCAGTTACCGCTTTTTCAGCCGTCTCAATGTTAGTGAAAGGATCAGAGATTATGCCACTCGTCCTGGCGGGCCGATTTCTCTGGTTACTCCACAGGAATGGCGGATGCTTTATATTGAAGCCATCGGAGTGATTCTCAGGGCGGTAGCCGCTTCAGACTACCGTATTATCCCCGGTCAGGCCTTACCGGAGAATATTTGTGTGGATGGAGAACATCCCGGCTTGATTGAAATAGGGGAAATAAAACCTTATAGGGGGCCTCTGTCCCTGGTGCGCCTTATAATCGAGAACTTCTACCTGAAGGTGGCGGCTGCCTATCCCTGGTCCCGGAAGATAATAGATCTAAGCTGGATATTTGATGCCTGTTTTGAAGTCTGGGAAGAAAAACGGGCCCTGAACTTCCTGGAAGAGCTTTTCCATGAGCTCGAGTGTGAAGATATTGAGGTAGAGGGTTTTGGCTTATTCCGCTTTCAGCTGGAAAGCTATTTAAGCGAAATTCGCCAGAATCCAGTTATGCCCGTTTCAGTTTTAACTGCTATCCGCAAATATAAAGAATGGGAAATAGCCAACGGGCAAGCTACTCCTTTTGAGCGCGAGAAAAAAGTTATCGAACTTATCAATGAATTCCATCTGAATTCCCGTCCAGAGCTGCTCCGATTTTATGTTTACCGTCATACCTATTTTTCTTCAGCCTCAGCTGAAGTGATCATGGCTTTTGAAAAATTACTTGATAAAATGAAGAGCCAGCCTGATAAGATGGCTATCCAGTTTGTTGAACTGTCGGAAATCCAATCAAATCTGGAATCGGAAGAAGACCGTCAGGTATTCAGTCGAATGGTTTTCCCCAGAGCAACAGAAACCAAAGATCTTGACCTGACCAAGACAGGCGAATCGGGACGGGAAAGGCTGATCATAAAATCAACCATAACCGATCGGCAGGGAAATCAGTTTACATTCCGGGAAAGTTATGAACCAGCTGAAATCGGGCAGCTGTATCACCTTTTCCTGCTGGATAATTATCCCCGGGTTATTTCTCAGCTAAATCATAACCTGGTCCTGGTTGATGAGGATGGATTGGTGGTTGGGGGTATTTGCTTCCGTAACCTGTCTTCAGAAGTGGTTTTTATGGAGGGAATCGTGGTGGCCAAAGGTTATAAGCAAAGAGGTCTGGGCCGGGCTATGTTGAGGGATTTTATTGAACGAATGCGAAATTCAGGCATCAAGCTTATCATGACTCACTATCTCATTCCTCAGTTTTTTATGAAAGAAGGTTTTGTTCTTGATAAAAGGTGGGGGGCTCTGGTCAAGCATCTGAGTTAACCAGCAGTAACAGGCCAGGCTATCTGGTTGACATAAAATGGCTTATATGTTAAATTTAAGGCTCAATTTTTATCCCCGGAAAGGTGAAAAGCTATGTTTGCAGTTATCAAAACAGGCGGCAAGCAGTACCGAGTGAAAGAAGGAGATGTTCTCTCCATAGAAAAAGTGGAGGCTGCTCCTGGAGAAGCGGTCACCTTTGATCAGGTCTTGCTGATAGAAGCTGAGGACCGTGTTCTGGTAGGTAGTCCATATCTGGAAAGGGCCGCTGTGACCGGTGAAGTAATCGAGACCTATAAGGATGATAAAGTTACTGTTTTTAAAAAGAAAAGAAGGAAAGGTTATCGTCGGACAAAAGGTCACCGGCAGATGCTGACCAAAGTCAAAATAGATGGCATATATCCAGAATGGTCAGGTCATGTAGAGAGAAAACCAGTTGAGGAGGAGGCTCAGAAACCGGTGGAAAAAGCTGCCAGGACGAGAGCCAGAAAGGCCACCAGTCCGGAGGTGGCAGAGGCGGAAAAAACTCCAATAAAAAAAGCGCCCAGGACAGCTAAGAAGGTTCAAAATAAGGAAGAAAGCAAGGAGAATTGAGCATGGCTCATAAGAGATCAGGTGTTAACGGAAGAGATTCTAACCCCAAGTACCTGGGAGTTAAAAGTTTCGGTGGAGAGGTGGTTAAAGCCGGTTCAATTCTGGTCAGGCAGAGGGGAACGAGATTGAAACCAGGCCTGAATGTCGGGCGGGGTGGTGATGACACGCTTTTCGCTCTGATACCCGGCCGGGTTAAATTTGAAGACAAAGGAAGGATGGGGAAATTCGTTTCGGTTTTACCTTTGGAGGAAAAGACCGAAGCCACTTCGTAATCATGGGACAGGTTCCCTGCGCTCTTAATTCCAACCAGATAAGAAACGGCCAGTGGGGGATTATCTCTGCCGGTCTCCAGTTCTCCTACCTGCAGGTAATAAATTGTTTATTGATAGCGTAAAAGTTCAACTGATCGCCGGCAAAGGAGGCAATGGCTGTGTCAGCTTCCGGCGGGAATATCGGGTGCCCAAAGGTGGGCCCGATGGTGGGCGCGGTGGCGATGGCGGGCATATCTACCTGGTGAGTGATCCGAACCTTAATACTCTGGCTTTCTTTCGCTTTCATCCAATTAATAAAGCGAGAAAGGGAGCCCATGGCGAGGGATCAAATCGACGGGGGAAAAAGGGTCAGGACCTTTATCTTAGAGTTCCGGTTGGTACAGTGGTCAAGGAAGCTTCGACCGGTCGAATCCTTCATGATTTTCTAAAACCGGGAGAAATTTATTTAGCAGCTAGAGGAGGCCGGGGAGGGCGTGGCAACGCCAGCTTTGCTACTTCTACCCATCAAGTTCCCAGAGAATTTGAGAAAGGCCAGCCGGGGGAAGAAATAGAAGTCATTCTTGAATTGAAACTGATCGCTGACGTTGGTCTGGTTGGCTACCCCAATGCCGGAAAATCCACTTTGATTTCCAGAATATCAGCGGCGCGGCCTCTAATTGCCGATTACCCCTTTACCACTTTGATCCCCACTCTGGGGGTGGTTGATCTGGGAGAAAATGAAAGTCTGGTGGTGGCCGATATACCTGGTCTAATTGAAGGTGCTCATGAGGGGCACGGCCTCGGTATCCAGTTTCTCCGACACATAGAAAGGACCAAAATACTGGTCCATCTGATTGATGTTTCACCTTTGACGGGGCGAGATCCTGTTCGTGATTATGAAGTCATTCAGAATGAGCTGAAAGCCTTCAATCCTGATCTGGTGACCAGAAAGCAGATTATTGCTGCCAATAAAATAGATTTACTGGATGAAAATAAGCAAGAGCGGCTGACAGCGGTCAGAAGACTGGCCAGGAGAGAAAAGAAGCCGTTTGTGGCTATCTCCGCGGCCAGAGGCGACGGCTTGTCTGAACTGGTTGGCTTGCTGGCCAGAATACTGAAAGAAGAAAAGGAAGAGAAACCAGAAAAAGATTAAAATGCTTAACAGGGTGAAAGTGAATAGCAGATGGCTTTAACTGGACTTTTTGGTGGCACGTTTAACCCAATTCATAATGGACATCTTCGGGCTGCTGAGGAAGTCATGAAATATTTTCCTCTGGATAGAATTTTGTTTATTCCCTCTTATATCCCACCTCATAAAGATCAAAAAGAAGTTGTGCCAGCCTGCCATCGGTGGCGGATGGTGGAGATAGCCTGTCAGGGACATCCAAAATTTATCCCTTCTGATCTGGAAGTCAAAAGCCCCGGCCCATCCTATTCGATTCTTACTTTAAGGAAGCTAAAAGAGCTTTTTCCGGACGATACTTTCTGGTTTATCGTTGGTTCTGACGCTTTTCTGGAGATTGAAACCTGGAAAGACTATAATCAACTCCTCAAAGAATGTTCTTTTATCGTGGTCAGGCGCCCGGGCTTCGAACTGGAAAGGCTGGACAAAGTCATTGATAAAATAAAGCCTGAGCTACTGGTGGAGATAGATAAGAGAGAAAAGACTGAAGTGAAGGACGACCGGCCCGGCCTTTATCTTTTAGAGATTAATGCCCTCGATATTTCTTCTTCTGAGATAAGGCACAGATTGCGAGCTGGCCTGCCAATAACGGGCCTCGTTCCGCCCGGGGTTGAAGATTATATTATGAATAATCGTTTATATGTTTGACAGGAAAGGAGATAAAAAGAAAAATTGAAAGACGGAGAAAAAAAATTTAGCAAACGTAGCTTGCCAAAAGAAGTTAAGTTAACTATCAAGGCCAGCCAGGCCAAGAAAGCGGAAGGGTTGTGCGTGCTGGATTTGCGGGAACTTACCAGCTTCACCGATTATTTTATCATCATGAACGGCAACTCTTCTCGCCAGAATATAGCTATCTATCAAAATATTGAAGAGCAGTTAAAAAAAGAGAATATAAGTCCTTTCGGGGTAGAAGGTTTGGAAAGGGCTGACTGGATTCTTATTGATTATGGCTCTTTGGTTATTCATATATTTTCTAAAACAACGAGAGAGCATTATGCTCTTGAAAAACTCTGGGCTGATGCTCCCAGACTGGATTATTGACGATTTTATTTTTCCTCTTGACTTTTAGCCGATAAGTATTTATTTAATAAAAACCGTTTTGTAATGAAAATTTTGCTGGTCTGGCCGGGAAAAACCAGGAACGTCAACTACCGGACTCTTCAGCGCGAATACCTGGAGAAAATAAGGCCATTGGCCCAGGTTAGCCTGATAGAGACGCCGGAGGCCAGGGGACTGGAGGAAAGATGGGCGGACAAAATTCTGGAGAAAGAAGCCAGGGGGCTTGAAAAATATGTTGAGGATGGATATATTATCTGCCTTTCCGATACGGGGAAAGAACTAACCTCAAAGGAATTTGCCGATTTGATTGAGTTAAAAGGAATGAATCAGGGCCGCCAGCTGGTTTTTCTAGTTGGTGGTTTCCTTGGCCTATCGCCGAGAATAATGGAAAAGGCCGATCTGAAACTGTCGCTGTCGAGAATGACCTTTTCTCATGAACTGGCCCGAACAGTTCTCCTTGAGCAGATATATAGAGCTTTAAGTTTGATCAAGGGTTATGCTTATCCTAAATAACAGGGGGTTATATGCCTGAAAAATTAAAGTTATCCAAAAAAGAGAAAGAAGAATTCAGAAAACTGCTCCTCGAGAGGAAAAACAGCATTATCAGGAAGTTGAGTCAGTTTTACCATGAAAGCAAAGAAATTGAGACTGATACAGCCCTGGACGTGGCTGATAAGGCAGAGACTTCTTATACCAAAGAGTTTCTCCTGGGACTGACTGATAGTGAGCGGGAGCAGTTGCAACTGATTGACCAGGCACTGGAAAGACTGGAAAAAGGAGAATATGGCCTTTGTCAGGTCTGTCACCAGGAAATCGGGAAAAAGCGTCTCCAGATTATTCCCTGGACGCCATATTGTATAAACTGTCAGGAGAAAATAGAGCGTGGGGTTTCGGCTAAGTGACCATTTCCAAATTGATTAGCCGGCTGACTCTGCCGGTTAAGCTGGCTGTTTTCCCTTCTTTTTGTGAGCTCTGCGGCCGCTTGCTTCTTGAACCTGAAGAAAAAATAGTTTGTAACCAGTGCCTGACTAAAATCGATATCCATCATGGCCCGGTTTGCCGGGTCTGCGGTCGGTTTATTTCCGGGGAAAACGATATGGGTTCACTCTGCTTGGAGTGTCAAAACGATCCTCCTCCCTATGAGCTCCATCGCTCTCTGGGAGCCTATTCAGGGCATCTAAAGGAGATGATCATTCTTCTTAAATATAAGGGAAATGAACCGCTGGCTTCTTCTCTGGCTGAACAACTCTACCGGCAGTTTAATCCACAGGGAATTCTGGCGGGAATTGATTTTATTCTACCCGTCCCGCTCCATCCGAAAAAAGAGAGAGAACGGGGCTTTAATCAGGCCGAGCTGATAGGCCGGCGGCTGGCCAGACTGACCGGTTGTCCACTTGGCCGTGATATTTTAATTAAAACAAGAAATACACCTGCTCAGGTCTCACTGGAAGCTAGAGAGAGGGAATTGAACCTGAGAGGAGCTCTGGCCGTCAGAAAGAAGGAGCTGGTTCAACAGCGGGTTTTAATGCTCGTTGACGATGTTTATACCACTGGCTCGACCATAAAGGAATGTGCTCTCGTCCTTAAAAAAGCAGGAGCCCGGCAAATCAGAGCACTGACTCTGGCCAGGGCTTGAATAAAAAAGGGCCTTTGCCCCCCCGGACAAAGGCCCCTTAAAATCAAAGCTTCATTTAGCCTTTATTTGGAGGACTTTTCTTCAGATTTGGCTTCACTGGCGGGCTTGAGGATTTTAACCTTTTTGGGTTTGACTTCTGGTTTCTTTGGCATATGGACTCTTAACAGGCCATTCTCAAATTCAGCATGAATGTTGTCGTAATCTATATAATTGGGCAAAGTGAATGACCTGTAGAAAGAGCCATAAGCCCGTTCGATTCGATGATAATTTTCTTCCTTGGTCTCCTTTTCCAGCTTTCTTTCGCCTTTAATGGAGAGAGTATTGTCCTCAACCTTGATTTCGACGTCTTTTTCATTAACACCAGGAAGTTCAGCCGTCAGAACCAGCTCATTCTCGGTTTCATAGATGTCAACAGCCGGAGACCAGGTTGTCTGCATTAATTCTGAATCCTCAAGACGCAGTGAAGGAAAAACGTCCTCAAACAATCTGTTCATTCTGTCACGCAAAACAGTTAAGTCCCGGAAAGGATCCCATCTGGTGATATCACTGTTAGCCATGGTTTAACCTCCTTTTTAAATTTCTTAAATCCTTTAGTCACTTATATATATAATATCATAGCATTATTTTGTCAAGTATTTATCAAAAAATTATTTTCCCCTTATAATAAGGGTAGCCTCCCCTTTAATTTTATCTTCTGTGATTTTTAGTGCCAGATTATCAAGTTTTCCCCGGATGAATTCTTCGTGAACCTTGGTTATTTCCCTGGCGAGGACGGCTTCTCTTGGGCCAAGTACTTCCAGAGCCACCTCTATAAACTGGTTAAACTTTCTCATCGGAAGGAAAAAAACCAGAGTAGCTTCCTCTTCCGCTATTTTTTGTAAAAAATTTTTTAAGGCTACTTTCTTAGGCGGTGGGAAGCCCAGAAAAAGCACCCTATGAGTTGGCAGTCCAGCGGCTGATAGAGCAGCCGTCAGAGCGCTGGGACCGGGAATAGGCACAACCTGTATTCCCTGGTCAATAGCTGCTCTGATCAGGGGAAAACCGGGGTCGGAGATGCCTGGCGTGCCGGCATCTGAAACAAGGGCTACATCCTTGCCCTCTTCGAGGAGAGAAATAATTAGGGGTATCTTCTGGCGTTCACGAGGCTGAAAATAGGAAATGAGCCTTTTTTTCAGGCCAAGAAAATTCAACAATTTGATTGTCTGACGGGTATCCTCGCAGGCGATAGCCTCAACCTCACCCAGCACTCTCCGCGCCCGCTGGCTAATATCCTCAAGATTGCCAATCGGCGTGCTGACGACGAATAACCGCCCTTTCTGGCTCATCTGCCTGCCCCTGGCCCGGGCTACTTTCCCCAGTCATAAGGGTAAAGAAAATCGTGTCCGACTGTCCGTTCTGATAATTTGGCTATGGGCGGCATCTTTCTCTTATATTCAGATTTCCTGATTAATTCGGACACCTGGCGAACTTTTTTCTCTTCCAGGCCGGTTTTTATGGCTTCATCCGGGGTCAGCCGTTCGTCTACCAGTTTAAAAAGGATTTGATCCAGCTCTTCATAGCTAAAGCCAATCTCATCTTCGTCAGTCTGGCCAGGCCAGAGGCCTGCCGTTGGTTTCCGCCTGAGAATTTTTTCTGGCACTTCCAGGTACCGGGCCAGCTGGCGGACTTGAGTCTTGTACAGATCTCCCATTGGATTTATCCCGCAGGCCAGATCACCATGAATTGTTCCATAACCAATTAACAATTCTGATTTGTTGCTCGTCCCGAGAATCATAGCCTTCAGACGGGCTGAATAATCATAAAGGATAGACATCCTCTCCCTGGCTATCTTGTTGCCGCGGAGAACTGGCTGCTCAGCCGGATGCCTGGAAAAATAGGCTTCTATCTGAGGGGAAAGGTCAATCTTTTCGAAATTTATTCCCAGAAGGCGACAGCACTCTTCGGCCAGCCGAACCCCTTCCTGATCATAATCTTTAAAAGGCATAATCAGTCCAAAGATATTCTGTGGCCCAACAGCCCTGACTGCCAGGTAAGCACAAACCGTAGAATCCAGGCCACCCGACACTCCAATAATATTACGTTCAAAACCGGCCTTATAGCTTTCTTCCCTGATAAAACTGGTTAAAACCCTGGTGACAAGCTGGCAGTCAATCTTCATCTTGTTTCCTGAGCAGACGGCCAAGGGAGTAGCAGATGACCTCCGGCCGGTCGTCACGTTTATAAGGCCTGTTCTTTCTAGCTTTTCTTATCAGGTCGAGATCAATCTCCTGGGTGGAAAGGTCAGTTTCGAGATAGGGCGCTTTAAACTGCAGCTGACCGTCAGGGTTGTAAATGAATGACCCACCGGCGAAGGTTACTCCATTTTCCAATCCAACCCGATTGCAATAAATTACATAGGCACTTGAAAAATAGGAAATAGTCTGACCCATCAATTCCCAGCTTCGACTGGACTCAAAGCCCTGGCTGTTCTCATTGACTATCCCACGACCTGGCGCGGCCGAGATAACGATGATCAGGCCGGCTCCATCGGCCAGCAAGCAATAGCTGGAGCTGTAATGGAGAAAGTCCCGGCAAATAAGCAATCCGATCCGGTTCGAACCTGCCGGAAAAGCTCGGAACTCCCGGCCGCCGGCAAAAAAGCGGCCTTCTTCAAACATGCCGGAAGTGGGGAGGAAAACCTTACGATGCAGGTAAGTGATTTCGCCACGGCTCAGGTAGGCAGCGGAGTTATAAAAAATACCGGGATTTTCCTTTCTTTCTTCAACCAGACCGACCACCACGTCAATATGTCTGGAGGCAGCCAGCAACCTTGACATAACTTCTGAACAATCTGGTCTAATTGCTACTTCCGGTACCAGATCTTGAAGTGAGTAGCCAGTCAGGCTGAGCTCAGGGAAAATAACCAGGTCGGCCTTCTGGCTGGCGGCTTTTTCTATGAGCTCGAGATGTCTGTCTAAATTCTTATCAACCCGGCCCAGGACTGAACTTATTTGAGCAATGGCGACTTTCATGAGTAAAAAATAACATAAAATAAAGTCTTCTGTCCAATAGTTCTGCCTTAATCTCATTTTTGTCCTTAAAAAGTTGAAAAAATAAGACTAAACTTATAAACTATAAAAAAGGCAGTCAGGTATAATCAGTGCAACATATTGCGCTTTTTTTAAAAGATATCTATTTTCAGGAGAAAAGTGGCCGTCTATCTATAAAAAGAAAAGAGATTGAAAAATATATTTTTTTCATTCAGGGCAAGCCATATCAGGTCAAGACTAATGTAAAATCAGAAAGACTGGGCGAAATCCTGTTCAAACTCCAGAAAATTCAACAGGAAACTTTTTCCAGGATAGATGATTTTATCGAAGCTAACCAGCCCCTGGGTGAAAGCTTGAAAAAGAGTGGGGTGATTAAAGAAACTGATCTGAGAGAGGCTTTAGCTTTCCAGATCAGAGAAGCGCTTTTAAATGTCTTTAATTATTTTGACGCTGATTTTTCTTTTCAGCAGCGATCAGACCTGCAGGCCCCGGCTGAATTCCCTACTGTTGATATTCCCTTTATAATCGATTATGGCATTCGCCGGATGAAATATGAAGCTTCACTCCAGAAATTCTTCACAGGGAAAGCAGCCATTCTGGCCGATACCAGTTATGCCCACCTTTTAACTGACGATGAGAAGGAATTACTTCAGCGTTTTTCTACCAGGCAGGAAATAAACAGAATGTCTTTGCCGCCCGGATTTTCTTCTGAGAATTTTTTCCGCTCCCTTTATCTTTTTTATTGCCTGGGGATGATTGAAGTTTCTGATTCCACCTCGACTTTCAGACAGGACAATCTGGGCAAAGGGAAAGATCAGGAGCGGGACATGGAGGAACTAGAAGATCGCCTGGAGGAACTTAAAGAGATTAAAGCCAGTCTGAAAACTAAGAATTTTTATGAGCTGCTGGGGGTCAGCCGGACAGCAACAGAAGAAGAAATAAAGCGAGCCTATTTCAACCTTGCCCGTAAATATCATCCAGATCGTTTTAACCAGCAAGTTAAAGATACATCTCTTATCAATGAGATCTTTAACAGCCTCACCAATGCCTACCGGATTTTGATTGATCCTCAAAAACGCAAACAGTATGATTCTCAGCTGGGTAGTGGCAGTCAGGATTCCACCGAGGATCAGGGGAAAAAAGCAGACATTAAGTTCCGTCAGGCCAGGACTTTGTTTAATCAGGGAATGTATGAAGAAGCTATTATTTTTCTGGAAGAGGCCATTCGCCTTCGTCGGGATAAGGCTGATTATTTCTTATTGCTGGCCATGGCGGAATCGAAGCTTGATGCTTATAAGAAAAAAGCCGAGCAGGATTTTCTCCATGCTATTGAATTACAGCCCTGGAATGCCGATGCTTACCTGGGGCTGGGTATGCTTTATATGAATGAAGGATTGAAAATAAAAGCCAGAAAGCAATTGGAGAAGGCGCTGGAGATAGATCCTGATCGCCAGCAGACCAGAGACTTACTGGCTGAACTTGATAAGCATGGAAAGAAAACCGGGCTTAAGTCATTTTTAAATCTTGATTTTTCTGATCTGTTCAAAAAGAAAAAATAATTTAACGCTGGCCAAGAAGAGCCAGAAATTCTTTTTCATTTATAATCTTAACCCCGAGTTCCCGGGCTCTGGCCAGTTTAGAACCAGGCTCTTCACCCACCACCAGATAATCTGTGTTACGGCTGACCGAGGAAGAAACATTTCCTCCCAGCTGTTCTATTTTTTCCTTGGCTTCGTCTCTGGTCATAGAAGATAATGTGCCGGTCAGAACAAAAGTGAGCCCTGCCAGAGGGCGGGAACCACTTTCTTTTTCTGTCTCTTTAAATTTTAAGCCAGCTTGTTTAAGTTCTTTTAGCAGTTTCCTGTTTTCAGGCTGAGAGAAAAAGAACACAATTTCCTTAGCCACTTCCGGTCCAATACCTTCAATTTGCATCAGGTCTTCTTCCGGGGCAGAAGCCAGCCGCTCCAGGTCTTTATAGCGGCGGGCCAGGGTCTGGGCCATTTTTTCTCCAACATGTCTGATGCCCAGGGCGAAAATCAACCGCCACAGTTCCCTTGATTTTGAGGCCTCGATCTGATCAAGAAGATGGCGGGCGCTTTTTGGTCCCATCCTTTCCAGCTGAACGAGGTCTTCATATTTTAGATGATACAGATCAGGTATTTTTTTAACCAGACCAGAAGCCAGCAACTGATCGACCAGCGCTTCGCCCAGCCCTTCAATGTTCATAGCCCGCCTGGAAGCAAAGTGAATGATTGACTCACGGATTCTGGCCGGGCAGGAAGGATTAAGGCAGTGGGAAATAGCTTCGTCTTCTTCTTTATAAAGAGTAGAGTGGCAGACCGGGCACTTTTTTGGCCAGACAAATGGTTTTTCTTGGCCAGTTCTCCTCTCTTTCATCACCGAGACAATATGCGGGATGACATCGCCGCTTCTTTCCAGCAAAACATAGTCACCAATACGGATATCCTTTCTTTTAAGTTCTTCTTCATTATGCAATGTGCAACGGCTGATAGTTGTGCCTGAAATCTGGACGGGTTCCAGAATGGCCACCGGTGTTAAAGCTCCGGTTCTTCCAACCTGAATAATAATATCCTTGATTCTGGTCGTGGCCTGTCTGGCTGGAAATTTGAAGGCGATAGCCCAGCGAGGCGATTTAGCTGTTGCTCCCAGCATCTGACGCTGCCGGGTGGAATTAACTTTGACCACAACACCGTCCACATCATAGTCAAGGCTGTCCCTTTTTTCTGTCCACTCACGGTGATAACTGATAACCTCTTCAATATTCTGGCAGAGACGGGAGTGGGGATTTATCTTAAAGCCAAGTTTCTTAAGTTGCTGCAAATTTTCCCACTGGGAGGGCATTTCCTGACCGTTGATAAAAATATAATAAAGGAAAATATCGAGACGACGACGGGCGACTTCTTTCGGGTCGAGCAGCCGGATGGAGCCAGCAGTGGCATTTCTGGGATTGGCAAAAAGAGGCTCGCCGTTTTTTTCCCTTTCTTCATTGATTTTTTGGAAGGACTCGTAAGGTAGATAAACCTCTCCTCTAACCTCGACGTCCTCAGTCAGGGGAATAGTCAACGGCAAGCTACGAATGGTTTTAACCTGGGCAGTGACATCGTCACCCCTGAAACCATCACCCCTGGTCACTGCCTGCTGATATTTCCCACCATTGTAGCGGACGGACATACTGACCCCATCGATTTTCAGTTCAGCCACATATTCAATCTTTTCTCCAGGCAAAAGCTTCCTGACTCTTTCGTCGAATTCTCGCAAGCCGTCAACATCATAACAATTTTCAATGCTGAGCATTGGCCAGCGATGTTCGGCAGTCGGGAAACCTTCGACTGGCTGTTCGCCAATGCGCTGGGTGGGAGAATCGGGGGTAATAAATTCGGGGAAAGCCTCTTCCAATCTTTTGAGCTCGGCCATTAACTGGTCGAATTCATAATCTGAAATCTGTGGATCATTATCTACATAATATTTTTTTTCATGATAGATAATCTGCTGCCTGAGCTCTTCAATTCTCTTCCTGGCTTCTTCCCGGGTCAGCTCTTTTTCCATTCTGCCCCTCCTTCAAAGTCTAAGGATATTTTACAAAAAAAAAGAGCGGGAGTTAAGCCAGCAACGATAGCATTTTACTTTTTGCTGGTAATCAAAAACTGGCAGAATTCCTTTTATTTCTCGTTCACTGATTATTTCACACCGAGTCTTCTCTTGGTTTCCTCGATGAGCTGATTGAATTTGTCAATAGCTACCTGTTGCTGCTTCTTGAGACTTTCAATTTCAGCTTTTTTGGCCTCGATATCACCGAGGAATTCTTTCATTTTCTGCTTATCTTTATCTGATAATTCTTCTTCGCTTTTACCGCCGAATCGTTCATTGAAAATCTGAGTTAGCTCTTCCAGCTCTTTAGCCTTATTCTGTATAGCCAGGACGGTCTCGTTATATTTAAGATCTTTGTTCATCGTGTAATAGAGGCTTTCGGCCATCTTCATGGCCTGCTGGGAATTAGGATTGGGAAGAAGAGCCGCTTCCAATGAGTAGCGGATAGCTTCATTCACGACAGAGGGATCACTCTGGGCTTTTTTGGCCAGTATAACGGCAATAGAAAAGGCCACTTCCCCGCTCCTTTTCTTGCTGTAGGCTTCCTTCAGGAAGGTTAAGGCTTCATCATTTTTGTTCGCTTTGACCAATAGCTGACCGAGGAGCAGAGCATCGTTGGGGTCTTTGCTCTGGTTATAAATTGCCCGAAAGACTTTTTCCGCTTCAGTATAGTTTTTAGCGTCATAAAGTTCTTTGCCCATTTTCTTCAAGGGAGCCAGAACCTTGGGGTCCTTGAGGAATGAATAGGCTGTCAGATAGGCCTCAATGGCTGCATTGGTGTCCTTAGCCTTTTCGGCTGCACTGGCCAGGGTCAGATAGCCAGCACCGATCATTTTATTCCACTGGTCAGGATTAGCTCCCTCTTTATTTTTGTTTGTTTTAGCTATCTCAATCACCTGGTTAGCATAATTTTTAGCTTTATCCAGATTCTGACCCTGATAGGCATAGATACCGCTCAGGGTTAATAAGACCTGGCACTTAGTGGTATCATCGAGGCCACCTAGGCTCAGGGCTTTTTCGCCATAAGTAATTGTTTCTTCCACCGTCTTGGTCTTACAGGGCGTCAGGCAAAGGTTGGCATAGGCGTAGTTCTCATAGGTTGTGCCTTTTCCAGCGTAAGTATTGATATAATTTTTTAATAATTGAACTCGCTGGCAGAGGTCACTCGTTTGCATGGCTTTAATATAAGCTTCGTCAGCTGGGTTTTGAGCCAGAGCCAGGCTGCTGGCCAAAACTAAAAGTAAAAACATCAGCTGGATTCTTTTCATTTCCAAACCTCTCATTTAAATTAATTTGCTAATTATCTTGCCCTTAATCAAATAAAAAGTCAATTATTAATTAACCTGCCTTTAAATCGAGCTTGCCTGGTACCGCTTTCCAGACAGGCAGGGTTAGACTTAACCATCTCACTTATATATAATAAAAAACTAAAAAAAAGAAAAAAAGATGCAAGATTTTGATTTTGAACAATTTTTTCAGGCTGAGACTGGATTGAAGCTCAAAAAGGATGTAGCCCTATCTGATTATTCAAGTTTTAAGATAGGTGGACTGGCCCGTTATTTTATTGAAGTTACCAGTACTGATCAGCTGATTAAAGCTGTCTCAGCAGTCAGCTCTCGCCGTTTTCCTTTTTACCTTATTGGTGGAGGTTATAATCTTCTATTTGATGATATAGGCTTTAATGGACTGATTATCAGGAACAAAGCTTTAGCTATTAATTTTCACCCCGAGCAAGGTCTGCTGGAAATCGATTCGGGTAGCGATCTTCAACAGGTGGTCAGATTTGCAATTTCTAAGGGATTGAAGGGGCTGGAATTTCTGGCTGGTATTCCGGGAACAGTGGGAGGAGCCATTTATGGCAACGCCGGGGCCTTCGGACAGTCTATTGGAGAGAGAGTATCTGAGGTTCTAATTTTCAGCCGGGACAGACGCCTTATTACTCTAAAACAATCGGAGCTGGGATTTGGCTACCGGTTTTCTAATTTAAAAAAGGATCATCAGGTTGTTCTTAAAGCTTTTTTAGCCGTTGAACCCGGTGATAAAAGTGAGATTGAGCGCCAAGTTAAAGACTATCTTGAGCAGCGTGAGCGCAAGCACCCACCACGATCGGTGGCCTGCGCTGGTAGCTATTTTAAAAATCCAGTTCTCTCTGACGGTCAAAAAGTGGCGGCCGGCTTGTTGCTTGAAAAATCAGGAGCCAGAGGAATGCAGGTGGGCGGGGCGGCAGTTTACCACGGCCACTGCAATTTTATCATCAATCTCGGCGGAGCAACCGCCCGGGACGTTAAGGAATTAGCCCATCGCCTGCAGGAGATGGTGCATCAAAAGTTTGGCCTCTGGCTGGAGGAAGAAGTTATTTTTGTACCAGCAGACGCTTCAATGCTTTAACTTTTGACGCACTGAGCCCTCTCTTCTCAGCTACTTTTAGGGCTTCCAGAGACATCAACCGGTAGAGTTTTTCCAGCTCAGGCTGTGACGACAGGGCTTTTAGATGTTCTTTGACCGTCTTCAGGTCACCTCTTAGAATGGGTCCGGTCAAGCTTTGTTCACAGCCGAGTTCTCTGACATTGAGAAGGGTTCTGCTTACCAAAGGATAAATGACTTCCAGACAGGCTTTTTCGTCCAGTCCGAGGAGCTCAAACAGGTCTTTAACTTCGGCGAGGAGAACAACCATAAAATTGGAAGCCATAGAGCAAGCCAGATGATATAAAGGTTTATTGGCAAGCGAAATTAAAATAACCCCGGACTGTAGTTTTTCAGCCAGAGACTGGCCGAGCTCGATGGCCTTCTCGTCTCCCTCCAGGCTAAAAAAAATACCGCGGAAAATATCCGGGTCGGGGCAGGTTGTGGCGAAAGTCTGTACCGGATGGAAGGAAGCAACGACGGCCCCCTGTCTGGACAACGGACGGAGAACCCTGGAAGTAACTGCCCCGCTCGTATGGAAAATATAGTGTCCGTCGAGGTCCAGCTCGGACAGTTCCCTGACTACTTTCCTTATCAACCCATCCGGGACGCAGATAAAACTTATCTCTGCCGCCTGTGTTGCCAGCCGGTTATCCTGTGTCATCTTTCCGGTTTTAATTATTTTTTTTGCCCGGCGGGCGGCATCTGGATTACAGTCTGATATGTATTTTAGTCTTAAACCTTTACTGACCAGGGCCAGCCCCAACGAGACCCCTACTTTTCCTGCTCCGATAATAGAAAAACTTTTCATTTTCGGCCAAAAAGCTCATCCCAGAGCGAAATCTCAAGGGGAGTCGAATCATCGGTCTGCTTTTCGAGTTCCCGGTTAGTACGGCTATCTTTCAAAATCTTTTTTAGCTCTTTCCAGAATTCCTGACAGGTCATTGATTTTACCCCATGCTGCCGGGCAATTTCTCTTACCCCTCGGTCGGAGCTAACTACTTGATAATAGCGTCTATCTTTTTTCCGGTTGAGCAATTCTTCAATGAGTTCATCAGCAGACTGGCCTGGCTCAGGAAACAAAACAGTAAACTTGGGGTTAAGTTTAATCACCCGGTCATCTTCCGGGGGGCGCCCGTCGAAAACCAGAAACAGTCTTGATCTGGTTGCTTTCTGAAAGAGAAGGAGCCGGCCGATAAGCTGACTGCGGCTCGAGCTATTGAATTTAAAATAAGGATCAGCCTGCCCCATCAAATTGTTGCCGTCAATCAAATAAGCCATAATATCAGTCTCATTTAACCGAACTTATCTGTCAGCAGTTCTTTTGGTCAACATCTCGCCAGCTCAACCCGGTGGCCAGCCAAAACGGCGACCTCCTAACAGATGGACATGAAGATGATTTACTTCCTGCCCGGAATCTGGCCCGCTGTTGATGACCAGTCTAAAGCCGCTCTCAGCCAGTCCTTTGTCCTGGGCAATCTTCCTGGCCGTCAGAAGAAGGTAGCCGAGAAGGTTCTGGTCATTTTCATCCGCTTCTTTGAGTGAAGCCAGATGTTTTTTGGGTATGATTAAAATGTGAGCCGGGGCCTGTGGCTTAATGTCCTCAAAGGCCAGCACCTTTTCATCTTCGTAGACTAATCTGGAAGGAATTTCTTTATTGATAATGCGGCAGAAAAGACAATCAGTCATGATTTTACCTCCACCTTTCTATGGTTGTTATTATTGTTTATAAAACGCTCTATTCTGACCCCGAGCTGACGAAGTTTTTCTTCGATTCTCTCATATCCACGGTCAAGATGCTCAATATCATTAATGGTTGTTTGGCCGATGGCGATCAGCCCGGCCAGAACCAGACAAGCTGAAGCCCGTAAATCAGTCGCCATGACTTCTGCCCCGGAAAGAGGAGTCTTCCCCTTTATAATGGCTTTGTCTCCTTCAATTTCGATTGAAGCCCCTAATCGCAGCAGCTCATTAGCATGGGCAAAGCGCCGGTCAAAGATGGTTTCGGTAATTATAGAGCGGCCATTGGCCTGAGTCATTAATACCATAAACTGAGCTTGCATATCAGTCGGAAAGCCAGGATAGGGAGCAGTCGTTATATCCTGTGGTTTTATTTCTTCGGAGCCTCTGACTCGTATGATATTAGGGCTGACCTGTTCGACCTGGCTGCCAGCGATAATCAGCTTATCGGTGATAGCTTCGACGTGTCGTGGTTCTACCTCTTTTAGAATTAAATCACCCCTGGTCAGGGCTGAAGCCACCATGAAGGTGCCGGTTTCTATCCGGTCAGGAATAACGCGATGTTTCGCCCCACCTAGATCCCTGCTGCCGGTAATTCTTAATGTCTCTTCCCCAATGCCATCTATCTTAGCTCCCATCTTAACCAGCAGTTCGCACAGGTTAACCACTTCGGGCTCGAGAGCGCAATTCTTAAGCACGGTTTCACCCCTGGCCAGACAGGCAGCCATGACCAGATTTTCTGTACCAGTCACTGTCTTTTTTTCGAATTCAATTTCTGTGCCCTTGAGTCTTCTGGCCTCAGCGATGATATAACCGTGTTCAATCTTCAGATTGGCCCCGAGTTTCTGCAGGCCACTAATGTGGAGATCAACCGGCCTGGTACCAATGGCGCAGCCTCCTGGCAAGGCAACAGTGGCCTGGCCGCTTCTGGCCAGCAGCGGACCGAGGACAAGAATAGAAGCTCTCATGGCTCTGACCAGCTTATAAGGAGCCTCAGTCGATTTAATTTTTTTGGCCTGAAGAGTTAGAGTCCTGTGCTTTTCGTCGAGGGCACAGCTGGCCCCCAGCTCGCCGATAAGGGTTAGCATGGTCTGAACATCTTTAACCAGAGGCACATTGTTCAGTTCTAGGGCGTCTTCGGTCAGCAGGCAGGCGGCTATGGCCGGCAAAACAGCGTTTTTAGCTCCGCTAATAGTCACCTCGCCCTGTAAGCAGTATGGTTTTTCCGTATAGATTCTCAAAGCTTCCATGCCCCGATTTTAGTTTAGCTGGGAGGAAAATTCAAACTGTGATTGGGATGAGAGGAGGAGCTGTTTAAATTAAACAGGAAATAAAAAAGTGGAACTTCTCCAACGGATAATTCTATCCCGATAGAGAAATAAAAAGGGCTGCCCGCCGGGGCAGCCCTTGATCGTCAGGTGGTAATATGAACTCAGGCTTTAGGTGCTTGCTGAGAAGCAATAAATTCTTCTACCCACTCGGTGGTGACACTCTTTGGTCTTTCAATTGGCAGGCCAAGGCCTCTGTCCCAGACCAGCTGAGCCAGAACTCCCATAGCCCTCGATACACCGAAGAAAACAGTGTAAAAATCGTATTCTTTTACTCCATAATGCCAGAGCAGACAACCAGAATGAGCATCAACGTTAGGCCAGGGATTTTTAGCTTTGCCATGTTTCATCAAGATGTCGGGGGCAACTTCAAAAACCAGGCTGACAACTTTAAAGATTTCATCGTCAGGCAAGTGCTTGAGGGCAAATTCCCGCTGAGCTATAAACCTCGGATCGGTTTTGCGGAGAACAGCGTGACCGTAGCCAGGAACGACCTTACCAGCATTCAGTGTATCCCAGATGTACTGGCTGATCTGTTCCCTGGTCGGGGTACTGCCAAGTTTTTCCATCAGTTCCATGATCCAGCGCAGGACTTCCTGGTTGGCCAGGCCGTGCAGCGGTCCGGCCAGGCCGGTCATGGAAGCTGATAAAGAATAATAAGCATCGGACAGAGCTGAACCAACCAGACGGCAGGTATGAGCGGAGACATTGCCGCCTTCATGGTCACAATGAAGAACGAGGTAAAGCCTCATTAAATCCTTAAAAGCGGGATCATCGGTTACGCCCAGCATGTGAGCAAAATTGGCGCCCCAGTCTAATTTTGGATCGGCCGGAATATGCTTGTCGCCTTTGTAGGTCCGGCGGTAAATATAAGCAGCGACAGCTGGCAATTTAGCCAGAATGTTCATCGTGTCTTCGTACATTGGATCCCAGTAATCAAGCTTGTGGATCCCCTGGCGATATCTTTCAGCAAAAACAGAATCTTTTTGAAGCTGCAGGATGGCTATAGCAAATTGGGTCATGGGATGAGTTTCAACAGGTAAGCTTCTGAGAACATCAATTAGATATTTAGGTAGTTCACTTCTCTTTCGCCAGTCTTCGGTTATTTCCTGGCACTCTTCATAAGTCGGGATATCACCGGTCAGCAACAGATAAAACATTCCTTCCGGCAGGGGTTCTTCACTACCGGGGGCTTTCGGCAGTTTTTCCCTGACCTCGGGAATAGTATAACCGCGGAAGCGAATACCTTCATTCGGATCGAGCGATGAGCATTCCCAGATCATGCATTTCACTCCGCGCATGCCACCATATGTTTGACCGATGGTGACATCTGAAATTTTGAGTTCCCCATGCTCTTTCTGGATCTTCTGAATCCGGTCACGCATGGGCATCAGTTTGGAAACAAACTTTTCCTTTAAATTAGCCATTCAGAAACCTCCTTCGGGCTATAAATTGCTATTATTATTGCAATAAGCCTAACCATGTATTCGAGCCAGAATATAACATTTAAAATAAATTCAAGTCAATTAGATTTTTTTATCAGCTTTTAAAAGCTTGATTTTTTTGCTTAAGCCTAATATCCTTCTTTTCAGCCAATCTTTTTGGGTATGGAATTGAGTTCAGAAAGGAGAAATCAATGGGTGCTGCGGTCATTCTTTTGATAATTATCGGGCTGCTGCTCATTATGGGCATTGCTATTTACAATAGCCTGGTCGTTCTGAGGAATCGCTGCGATAACGCCTGGGCTCAGGTTGATGTTCAGCTGAGGCGGCGCTATGACCTCATTCCGAATCTGGTGGAGACAGTAAAGGGATATGCCAAACATGAAAGAGAAGTCTTTGAAAAGGTAACAGAGGCCCGGGCTAAGGCGATCAATGCTCAGACGGTTAAAGAGCAAGGGGAAGCGGAAAATATGCTGACCGGTGCGTTGAAATCACTTTTTGCTGTCGTGGAAAATTATCCCGAACTCAAGGCCAATCAGAATTTTCTTCTGTTACAGGAAGAACTGGCTGGCACCGAAAGCAAGATTGCCTATGCCCGACAGTTTTACAATGATACTGTTATGAAATTCAATATGAAACAACAGGTGTTTCCTTCTAATATCATTGCCAGCCTGTTCGGTTTTAAGCCTAAAGAATATTTTGAAATAGAAGAACCGGAAGCTCGTGGGCCGGTAAAAGTTTCATTCTGAAATCCTGATGGAAGTGGCTGAAGCCTGGTTCTTTTCACCTGATTATAAAGTAGCCTTATCGCATGTATGAACAGATAACTGCTAACAAAGTCAAATCTATTTTTCTGGTCCTGTTTTTTATAGCTTTTGTTTTCCTGGTAGTCTGGGCCTTTGAACAGGTTACAGGCTGGGGTGAAGGCGGGTTGGTGCTGGCTCTTATCATTTCCCTGGCTACAGCCATAGGCGGATATTATTCCAGCGATAAAATTGTTCTGGCCATCAGTCGGGCTCGCCCGGTAAGTAAAGAGGAATATCCTTATCTTTATCATACGGTCGAAGGGCTGGCTCTGGCCGCCGGTATCCCTGCTCCGCGTTGTTATATTATTGATGACTCAGCACCTAATGCTTTTGCTACCGGCCGTAATCCCGAGCATTCGGTTATTTGTGTTACCACTGGCCTGCTGCAGAAGTTAAATCGTCTCGAGCTGGAAGGTGTTATTGCCCATGAGATGTCCCATATAAAAAATTATGACGTCCTTCTTCAGACTGTAGCCGTGGTGATGGTGGGCGTTGTAGCGTTGCTTTCGGACTGGATGATGAGGAGCTTCTGGTGGGGTGGTGGCCGGAAAAGAGACCGGGAGAAAGGTGGAGGCGGTGTCGGCCTGATTATTTTTGGCATCGGCCTGGTTCTGGCCATTCTTTCTCCGCTCGTTGCTCAGCTAATTCAGCTGGCTATTTCCAGGCGGCGAGAATTCCTGGCTGACGCTAACGGGGCTATGCTGACCAGATATCCTGCTGGTCTGGCTTCTGCCCTCAGAAAGCTGGCTGCTGATCCTGAACCACTGGAAGTGGCCAACAAGGCGACGGCGCATCTTTACATTGTTAACCCTCTGAAAAATGTAAAAGGCCGGGTCAACAAATTATTCAGCACTCATCCCCCAATTGAAGAGCGGATTGCTGCGCTGGAAAAAATGTCTTTTGAAAAAGTTTGAGGTTAATTTTGATTTCAAGGCAATGGCTAGAACGAAGTCAGGTATTTTTCTGACCTGAGGATCGGGCTTAAAGGTTAGGTTCCAGGCCGGGCCACGGCTTGCAACTTAAGTTGTCTTTGTTTATAATTTAGTCGCCCTGGGCGGGGTCGTAGTTCAGCTGGTTAGAACGCCGGCCTGTCACGCCGGAGGTCGCGAGTTCGAGCCTCGTCGGCCCCGCCATTTTTTTATTTCATCAATCTTTTCTTTCTGATATTTTAAGCTTTCCCGGGTAAAGGCAAAACTGGCTATCTGTTTGACTTGCTGCTCTGGCTTCCCGCTCAGCCAGAGATAGCTGCCAGCTTCCTCTTTCTTTAATCCTTTTTGTGTGTTATATATAAGTCTAATAAATTCAGGAGGAACCAATGCCTGATAAAACCAAAATTCTGGTGATAGATGACGATCCGGCTATTTGTGTTTCAGTTAAAGCTATTCTGGAAGCCAGTGGCTATGAGGTGTTCACAGCTTTAAGTGGGAAGGAGGGGCTTGAGCTTTTCCATCAGGTTCATCCAGATATTGTTCTATGCGATATGATGATGGAAGACATAGATGCCGGGGCAAAAGTGGCCGGGGTGATCAAGAAGGAACAACCTGAGCTACCAGTTTTTCTGTTAAGTACTATCGGTGATGCCACCGCCCGAACTATTGGTCTTGACGAGTTAGGTTTTAATGGAGTTTTTCAGAAGCCGGTCAATTTCGATTTGCTGCTCAGTGTAATTGAAAAACACAGAAAAAAGTCCTGAGGCCTCCTGGCCCATTTACCAATTAGAAAATGAGTATTTCTCTGGCTGACCTTTTTCGGCAAAATTCAGATCTGGAAGTCTTTTGCCAGGAGGTCAGAAAGCTGGGCGGTGATTTTGATCTGGACAGCCGGCAAATGGAAGCCCTGGGGCAGGCTTATTTTGAACTTCATCCAGAGAAATTTGTGAAAAGAGACCTGGATGAAGTCAGGCTTGGTTATCAACTGGCCAGATGCTGTCTGCTGGAAAAGGCCCTGGCCGGGCTGCCGGCTGCAGTTAAGGATTTTTTCAGGCGGGCTTTTGATCAGCCTGAATTAATAGCCAGCCTCCTGGATGATTACCGGCGTTCGGGAGACCTGCCGCTTCTCGTTTCTTCTTTCAATCGTCTGCAGGCTTCACTGGACGAACTGAAAGCGGCCATCGACGAATTGCCCAAGGGTATGATTAAAGAAAGGTTCCTAGGAGGGATCTCAACTCTTTACAACACCAGGTATCTTCTGAGCATTTTTATTTCGCGTCTGAACTTAAACAGTTTACAAGATTAGCGTTTTCTGGTATTTTTTATTTTAAAACGCAAGAGAAAAAATATAAGTCTCAAAACCTGACTGCCGAGGAGAAAAAGATTGCCTTATTATCGAGGTATATGCAACTTCTGCGGTACTGGTTGTGGCCACCTGCTGCGGGTGGAAGGCAACCGGGTAAGAGGTGTTTATCCCGTGTCCGGTCATCCATTGAGTCGTGGCCGGCTATGTGTCCGCGGCTGGCATATTCACGAGCTCTTGCAGACGGAAGATAGAATTACCCAGCCCCTCATTAAAGACGGTGGCAGTTTCAAGCCTGTCTCTTATGAAGAAGCTCTTGATTATGTGGTGGAAAAGGTAAAAAAACTGTCTGGCCGCCAGCTAGCTGTTCTTGGTTCTCCTCGGGCCTCTAACGAAGAGAATTATCTGCTGGGTAAGTTTGCCAGGACGATCCTGAAAACAAATAATCTAAGCCTATCGTCTGATGCCGGTCAGGAAGAAAGTGCCAGGGTGCTTCTTGAGGGCTGTGGCTGGCCAGCCATGACCGGGACGCTGGCTGAATTGAGACAGGCTGATTTTATCTTAGTTGTCGGCGGCGACCTGACCAAGCAGAATCCGATTATCGCCAGCGAAATCCATCATGCCCATCGAGGCGGGACTTTTTTAGCAACCATTTCTCCCCGGAAGACGCAAATGGCCAGACTCAGCCAGCTACATCTTAGACCCAGGCCGGGAACAATTTTTTACCTGCTCCAGGGTTTAGCCAGAGTTCTGGTTGAGGAGAAGGCTATTGATGATGATTACCTGTCAAGGTTTACAGTCAACAGTCAGGCTTTTCTCGACGAGTTAAAGCAGATCGAAATTGAAAAGATAGTAGAGCTGACCGGTATAAGCAGAGAAGAGATGACTGAATTGACTGAAAAGTTAATAGAATCTAATTCAGCTTATGCCTTTTACCCAACCGGAGTGCAGAGTCTTGATCGCCGAACAATGGCTGCTCTCTTTAACCTTTTCCTTTTAGCCGGGAAAATTGGACGACGTGGCAGCGGGATAAATCCCGTTACTGGCATCAGTAATCTTCTGGGCAGCTATGATATGGGCCTTTCGCCTGTTTTCCTGCCTGGTTACGCTTCGGTTGAGGATGAGTTGGCCTGGGAGAGACTCGAAAATTTCTGGCAGACCAGGCTGGAGCGCTGGCCAGGTAAGAATGTCGACACCTGCCTGTCGGAAGAGAAAGATATAAAGGCTCTTTTTGTTGTTGATCATGATGAGGAAATTATCAGACATGTCAACCGAATAAGACAGCTTGATTTAATAGTTTATTTTGGTGCTTATGAGAATCCGTTTGCCTCTCTGGCTCATGTTATTTTTCCCAGAACGAGCTACATTGAAGAGGATGGAACTTATACCAACTCTGAACGTCGAGTTCAGCTGGTTCAGAAAAGAATCGAGCCCCCAGCCGGAGTACGTCCCTTATGGAAAACTCTGACTAACCTGGCCCTGGCTCTCGGGCATGACTGGAATTATCATTCGGTTGAAAGCATCATGGGTGAGATAAGTCAGCTGATTCCTTATTATCATGGCCTGACTTATGAAAAACTCAAGACCAGACTTGGCTTGAAATGGCCAGCGGATGATCTTCATCCTGAAGGTACAGATTGCTTGCTGGTAGAAGAAGCAGGCAGGCGCTTTCAATTTGTTCAGGTAAACGGCCAGGAGGAAAAACTGACCGGTGAGCCGGAGATTCAAAAAGAGTTTCCCTTTAAATTAGTAGTGGGGCGGAGCAATTATTTCTGGCACCAGAATTCCGTCATGAAAAGAACTTTTATCCCCAAACGCGAATATAATGCCCTTCTCCTTCTTTATCCCAGAGGTTTTGTTGAAATTTCGACGGAAGACGCCAGCCGTCTTGGCTTGAGAGAAAAACAAATGGTAAGGGTGGTGGCTGAATCGGCTGAGGTCAGGCTGGCCGCCAGAATTTCAGGCGATATTCTGCCCGGTATGCTTTATATACCTTACTTTATCGATGAAATGATTCCGGAATTTCTTCACCGGCAGGTGGCTGATTTAGAAAAGAACGAGGAGTTCTTTCTGCCGGTCAGATTGGAAAAGGTGGTTTAAGCTATGTACTGGCTGACAAAGGAACAGTTACCGTTGCTGGTTAAAAAACTGGCCGAAGAGTATAAAATTTTTGGTCCGCGCCATGACCGTGTATCCGGTGAGGTGATCTTTGATCATCTGCCTGACTGGGCCGAGCTGGATTTGCAAGCGGCTATTCCTTATAACCCACCCAAATTTATTCTTTTCCCCCACTATGAAGAAATCCTTAAATATCGCTACCAGCCAGAGACAAAAGAAGTCAGAATTGAACAGATCAATCTTCTCGAACCGAAGGCCTTAATCGGTTTAAGATCTTGCGATCTAACTGGTTTACTCTGTCTTGATCGCTTTTTCCTCGGCCAGGAATATGTAGATGAATTTTATCTGGCTCACCGAAAAAAGTTGTTCATTATCTCCAATACCTGTCTGCGTCCGTTTCCTCAGTGTTTCTGCGTCTGTACGGATAGCGGGCCGGCGGCTAAAGAGGGTTTTGATCTGGATTTGACTTTTACCGGACGCGATTACCTGGTTGAAGCTGGTTCAAAAAAAGGCCTGGCTTTAATTGCCGATCTTCACCTGCCTGAAGCAGGCCCGGAAGCTTCAACCCTGAAGAAAAAAATTGTAGATGATTCTGTCTCTTCGTTTGATCGCTTTGCCCTGGAAAACAAGGCCTGGATTTCTCGGGCAACCAATCGGTTGACCACCGGCTTTATCAAACCAGAGGTCTGGGAATATATCGGTAATCAGTGTTTTGAGTGCGGAGCCTGCTCTTTTGTTTGCCCCACCTGCTCCTGTTTTAATATTGAGGATGCTAATCTGGCCAGCGGGGAGACCAACCGCCTGAGGACCTGGGATTCCTGTTCGTTTGAAGGTTATACTAAAATGGCCGGTGATAACAATCCAAGGAAACCGGTCGAAGACCGCCGCAATAAGAGATTCTTCTGCAAGCTTTCTTATTCGCAGTCAAAAAAATATCTTCGCCCTGGCTGTGTTGGTTGCGGTCGTTGTGCCAGAGTCTGTCCCGGCGATATAGGTTTACCCAATGTCGTAACCTACATCAGACGTGAAATAACTGGAGAATCTGGAGAATAAAAGCTATGAATAAAAATTTAGTGCCCATAGTCTCTATTCCAGAAATTGCCACTATCGTTGATATCAGGGATGAAATTGAAGAGGTCAAAAGCTTTTATTTCACTCTGGACCGGCCGGAAATCGAGGAGGCTTTTAAAATCCGCTCCGGTCAATTTATTATGTGCACTGTTTTTAAAGCAGGCGAATTCGCTGTTTCTTTGCCTTTCAGTCCCGAGAATGACCGCAAGCATATTTCGGTGAGGAGGGTGGGGAAAGTAACTGCTGCTCTGCATCGGCTCGAACCAGGTGACAAAATCGGGGTCAGGGGCCCCTTTGGCAATGGTTTTCCTTTCGAAGAAATAAAGGGAAGCAATATCATCTATGTGGCGGGAGGGATCGGTCTGATTCCACTTCGCTCGTCGATTGTTCATGTCCTCCAGCACCGACAGGATTTTGGTCGGGTCATCCTGGTTTACGGGGCCAAAAGCTCAAAGGAATTGATGTACAAGGAGAGCATAAAAGAATGGCAGGCGACAGAAAACTTTGAGACTCACTTTACAATTGATAGGCCAGAACCGGGCTGGTCCGGAGAAGTTGGTTTTGTCAATCATCTGACGGCTAAACTTGATCTGCCGGTGTCCAACACAGTGGCCTTTGTTTGCGGTCCACCCGTCATGTTTAATGCTGTGATTAAAGAACTCAAACTAAAAGGAATAAAAGAGCAGAATATTTATTCAACCCTGGAAAGGCATATGAAATGCGGGATTGGCAAATGCCAGCATTGCGCTATAGGCCGGACACTGGTCTGTGTGGATGGACCTGTTTATACCTATAAGCAAATTAGAACTCTGGGAGAGCAGATCTAAATGGAAGCCCTCGAGAATTTGCAGCAAGTCCTGGCCGGTCGAACCTGTCTGGTGGGCATCGGCAATAAATTGCGCGGTGATGACGGTTTTGGCCTGTATTTTATAGAGTCGATTAAGACAAAAATACTCTTTCCTTCCGATAATCTGCTGGCCGTGGAGGATGTGCCTGAAAATTATGCTTTTCCCCTGGCTCAAAAAGATGTTGAGAATGTAATTTTCATTGATGCTGTTCTTTTCGATGCGCCAGCCGGCACAGTTATCTTTGGTCCGCTGGCTGAGCTGGAAGAGGTCAGCCAGATTGTTTCGACTCATAAATTATCCCTGAGGTTAACCGCTCAGCTGCTGGAGAAGACCGGTAAAAAGGTTTTTCTTCTGGGTATTGTTCCTGAAACCACCGGTTTCGGCCAGGAATTGACTCCTCACATCAAAAAGATCACCGACGAACTGATAACCATTTTTGAAAAGATCCTGGATAAGGCTGCGCCTCTTGAAAAGGTGGGCGAACAGACAACAATTCAGGTTGAAAGGGAGAAAGGCTGATGACTACCCTGTCAGGTTTCTGGCTGTTCTGGCTGAGTTTGCTTCTGGCTTCCTTCCTGGCTCTGATCCTGAAGAAGAAAGCTAATTACCTTCGCCCGGCAGGGACTTTCCTGCTCGGTCTGAGTTGCTTGATACTGATCTTAATCTCCCTATCCATCCTCGGGAAAGGAGGTTTGCCCCTTGAGTTCGAGGTTAAAGTTGCAGCTTTTCATCTGCCATTTTTAATTGATGGCCTGTCAGCTCTTTTTCTCCTTCTTCTGGCCATATTGACTCTGGCCTCGGTCTTTTTTTCGCTGGATTTTGTCAAAAAATATCAAGCCGACGAACTGTGGAAGTTTTATCTGGTCTTGCCCCTGTTTATTGGTGGTCTGGCCGGACTGCTTACCGTTGATGACCTTGGACCAGGTTTTACCCTGGCCTGGCAGTTAATGGTTATCTCTTCTTATCTCCTGGTTAGATGGGGAAGGCCGGTTAAAATTTCTGCCCGGCCGGCTTTAGTTTATCTTCTTTTTATGGAAGCCGCCTGGCTACTGATTACGGGTTCTGCCTTCCTGGCCAAAGGCTATGTATTTGGTGATTCGCTGGGTACTGTTGGCTTGAAACTCGCACAAAGTGGTCCCTGGCAGGCTATCTTATTTTTCAGCCTCCTCTTCCTGGGCTTCGGAATAAAAACGGGAGTTTTCCCTTTTGGACAGTGGTGGATCCCAGATGCTTATTCGACTGCCTGGCCTCAGGTCTCTTCTCTTCTGGCCGGTATTCTGGAAAAGACCGGCGTTTTCGGGTTAATCCGGATTTTTTTCTTTGTGGCCAAAAATGCAGGCGCAGCTTTTAATCCTGAACTCTGGGGAAAGGTACTGGTGGTGGCTGGAGTACTAACGCTTTTCATTGGTACTGTTCAGGCTATCAAGCAGAGCGACTATCTCCGTCTTCTGGCTTATAGCTCGATCGGGCAGGTCGGCTACATAATTTTTGCTCTGGGGAGTAGCTTGCTCGCCTGGAATAGTTCATCTCTGCTGGCCAAATCCCTGGCCTCAGTTATTTTTATCGCTGCTGTTTATCATAGCCTTAACCACGGCATTTTTAAGGGTCTTCTTTTTCTGCTGGGAGGAAACCTCCTTTATGCCACCGGCACACGTGATTTGAACCGCCTGGGTGGATTACTGGCTGTCATGCCAGTTAGTGGCTTTCTGGCAGCCATTGCCTCTTATTCTATCTCTGGTATGCCAGCTTCCAGTGGTTTTGTCAGCAAATGGTTAATGATTTCCTCTAATTTTCTGGCCGGCCGGAACAGCTTGCTGCTGACACTTTCCGGTATTATTGCTCTATTCACCGCTGCTTTTACCTTAGCCTGCTATGTCAAGTTCTTCGGTCTGGCTTTTACTTCGGCCGGGGCCAGCTGGAAACTAAAAAGGAGCATCAAGGAAGTGCCCTGGAAGTTGCTGGCTTCTGAAATCTTCCTGACCATCATTTGCTTGAGCCAGGCTTTTCTTCCTATGGGCTATGTTAAACTGATTGACCGCAGCCTTGGGCTTTCTTCTGGCTTTCTTTTGCCTGAAGCTGGTGGGGATGTATTGAGTGGAAAGATGCTCAGTTTGAAAATTTATGACGGCCAGAGCCTCCTGGCGGCCACTTCCCCGCTTTTAATGCTGTTTCTTATTGTTTTATTAGCTTTCCTGGCCTACTGGTTTAGCCGATCGGCACATCCAGGCGAAATCAAAGTTCCTGCCTGGCTTTCCGGGTATCAGGATTTAAACTCAAATAATGTTTATGCTGACCGCCATGTCTTCTCTGATTTAAAGAAATTTTTCTGGTGGACGGGCGGATCGCCTAAAAAGGTTATTGACGACAATGAGCTGGCTGTTTTGCCTGATAGTCAGCAAAAAGGTGAAGTAGAATGAGCAGAAAAGACGAATTGCTGAACCTGCTTAAGGATGAATTAAAAGGAAATTTTCTGGCGGCGAGCAGTCTGGAAGAAAACCGGCTGTTTATTGATATAAAAAAAGAAGCACTGGTCGAGACGGCCAGCCAGCTGATGAAAGAGGGTGCCCGCTATCAGATGGGCGTTGGCTATGAGGCCAAGAAGAATGGCCAGGGTCTGGCCATGGTTCATACCTTTGCCTTCGACGCTGATTCACTGCTGGTGGCGATCAGGGCCTTGACGACAGAAGATGAGCCAGAATTTGATTCGCTTACTCCTTTCATTCCCGGTGCTGGCTGGTCAGAGCGCGAATATATTGACCTTCTCGGACTTCATTTTAAAAATCACCCCCATCCCAAACGCCTGGTACTGTCTGATGACTGGCCGGAGGGAATTTATCCTCTACGCCAGGAGGTCCCTTATGATCTGATGCCGCCTGCGGCCGAAGAGGTAGCTTTTCGGCTCGACGAGGCTCCGCCTGGCAGTTCTATAATTCCCTTTGGACCTTTTCATGCCTGTCTGCATGAGCCTGCTCATTTTGCTGTTTATGTAGATGGAGAGGAAATCAAGGGCTGTGAGTACAGAGGTTTTATGGTTCATCGGGGCATTGAAAAATTAGCGGCAACCGAGCTGACTTATAATGAAATACCTTTTGTAGCTGAACGGATCTGCGGGATCTGCGGTTCGGTGCATTCGGTCAATTATGCCCAGGCAGTGGAGGCGGCTTCTGGCCTTAAAATTCCCCGGCGGGCTGAGTTTATCAGAACAATTATGCTGGAAATAGAAAGGCTTCATTCCCACCTGATGTGGCTGGGAGTAGCCGGCCATCTGATCGGCTTTGATACGGTTTTTATGCAGGCCTGGAGAATAAGAGAGAAAATAATGTGGCTGGCCGAAAGCCTGACCGGCAACAGGAAGACTTACGGCATGGTCATCATCGGGGGCGTAAGGCGTGATATTGATCTGACCAAAGCTGAGCTGATTAAGAAAACCCTGGCTGAAGTTGAAAAAGATGTGCAGGCTCTGGAAAAAGCTATTATAAAGGATAAGTCCATACACAGGAGAACTAAAGGTGTTGGCTATCTCTCCAGAGAAAAGGCGAAGGAGTGGAATCTGGTAGGGCCGGTGGCCAGAGCCCGCGGGCTGGATATAGATGCCAGGAGAGACCATCCTTATGCTGCCTATGACGAGGTGAAATTTGAGGTCGTGGTGGCTGATTCTGGTGATGTCTGGGGAACACTGGTGGTCAGGATTAAAGAGATTTATGAGGCCATAAGGATAATCCATCAGTGCCTGGAAAAACTGGCTTCTAGGCTCCAGGGCTCTCCTCTCGCTATTGAGATAGAAGAGCCTATTCCCGCCGGTCAACAGGGATTGTCGGTAGTGGAGGCACCGCGGGGAGAAGCTGTCCATTATGTTCTTACCGGTGATGATAACCGTCCAGAACGCTGGCGGGTACGCGCACCAACTTATCCCAACCTTCAGGCTGTACCCGACATGTTGCTGAACAACAAGCTGGCTGATTTTCCCATTATAGTTGGCTCAATTGATCCCTGTATTTCCTGCACAGACCGGGTGGCGGTTATAGACAGAAGATCGGCTTCCGGCAGAATTTTAAGCCGACAGGAGCTGGAAAAACTGTCCAGAGAGATGAGGTCTAAGACATGAAGGTTGTGGCTGTCTTCATTAATTTAATCTATTTTCTGCTGCTGGCCCCTTTTCTGGAAGGGGTGATGAGAAAGCTAACTGCCTGGATTCAATCGAGGAAAGGTCCACCGCTCTATCAGCCTTATCTTGATCTTCTGAAACTTCTGGGCAAGGAAAATTTAAATTCCGGCGGGAACTGGGCCTACTCTCTGGCACCTGTTCTGTCCTTCAGCTCAATGCTGGCGGCTATTGCCCTTATCCCTCTAACTGGTCAGGCCAACATTTTAGCTCATTCGTCAGACTTAATGACCCTGATTTATTTTTTGACCCTGAGCGGTTTCTGTCTGCTGGTTGGGGCTTTAGCCAGTGGGAATCCCTTTGCTGCGGTCGGAGCCAGCCGCGAAATGATGACCACGGTTATGCTCGAACCGGTTCTGGCCATGCTCTTAATTCTGGGCACGGTAAGAATCGGTAGCTTTTCTTTGACCGCTGCCGTGTCAGGCGTGGCAGTCAGCAGAGGTGTTTCCTATTTTCTGATGCTGGTTGTTTATCTTCTGGCTCTTCAGGCTTTTGTCGCCAGACAGCCTTTTGATATTGCTGAAGCTGAAGTTGAAATTCTGGAAGGTCCTTATATGGAATATAGCGGACCCAATTATGCATTGCTCCGTTATACTTTAAATCTTAAGAGAATGTTTTATGCTTGGCTCCTTATCTCTTCCTTTTTAAGTTTTATTTTGCCGGCCAATTTTCTTCTCAGCTTGCTCCTGCAAACGGTGCTGATTATCGTGGTCTTCGTCTTAATTTCTCTTATCGGAGCGACTCATCCACGTTTCAGAATAGACCAGGCTTTAAAATATTACGCTTTGCTTTTAATTTTAGCCCTGATAGCGGTTGGTTGTGCGGTCAAGGGCTGGTGATAATGAAAGGCAGGGTTTTAAATGTGGCTCTGGAATAAAATCAAACAACTGGCCATTCCTTCCAGGACAGGGGTTGTTACCCTGCGTTACCCTTATAAGCCCAGGCCGGCTCCTGCCGGTTTTCGTGGCCAGCCTGTCTGGGATCATACCAAATGTATTGGCTGTGCCGGCTGTGCCAGCAATTGCCCGGCCAGAACCATTTTCCTCCGGGATATCTGTCAGGAAATAAGGATTCTTCTTTATGATTCGTCTCGCTGCACGTATTGCGGTCGATGTGCTGACCTTTGCCCGGAAAAAGCCATTACCATGAGCGAAAATTTTGAGCTGGCCACCGATAATCGCCAGGATATAACGGAGACTGTGGAGCTGTTTATGATGACCTGTCAACGCTGCGGCCGCTGCTTCGACCTGGAAATAAAGAACGCCCTCGATAAGCTGCAAATGCTTGGCTACCGTTATGATAGCCTGGAGGTCAGAAAAGTCATAAGGCAATCAACGCCTGAATTGGAACCCGAGCTTCTGGAAAAAACGGCTACTTATAGCCGTCCTGAAAAACTGGAGAAATCGCCATGTGGAAAAGACTAACGGAAAAAGCTTTTCGCCGCTCGGTCTGGGTTTATCATTGTAACAGCGGAGCCTGCAATGGCTGCGATATAGAAATCCTCAATGTTTTAACACCCTATTATGATGTGGAAAGATTCGGTATCAGGCTGGTTGCTTCTCCCCGTCATGCTGATGCTATTCTACTCTCGGGGGCGGTGACCAGACCGACGTTGCCTCTGGTCAAGAAAGCCTATCAGGCGGTGCCAGCCCCGAAGCTGGTCTTTGCTGTCGGCTCCTGTGCTATCGGCGGAGGATGCTGGTATGATACTTATAACGTGACTGGTGGCGGGGATAAAGCCATTCCCGTCAATTATTTTATCCCGGGCTGTCCGCCTCGACCGGAAGCCATCATCTTCGGGGTGGCGCTGGCCCTGGGCCTGGTTGACAAGAAAGTGGCGCCGGTTGAGCTCAAACAGATGGAGTTTCCGGTTGATATGTACCGGCAGTCAAAAATTCTCGAAAGCAACCGGGTTATATATAAGCTTCTGGGCGAGGAAGATGACCGCCTTCTTCCTGGGAGGAAATGACCATGGCCAGAATTCTGCTGGTTGATGACGATCGTGACCTGACCGACACCTTAAGTCAGATCTTACGCCTTAAAGGCTATGAGGTGGTGGTTGCTTATAGCGGGGCAGAAGGTTTGAAAAAATTGCTGGAAACGAAACCGGATCTGGTCATTATGGATGTTATGATGGAAACAGACACAGCTGGCTTTGAAGCTATTTATAAAATCAGAAGTGATCGCCCAGATTCCAGATTTAAAGATTTTAAGGATATTCCCATCATTATCCTGACTGCTATTGACCAGGTGACCAACTCGAGATTTTCTCTTGATCAGGAAGAGAGCTTTTTACCGGGTCGCAATGAGTTTCTGAATAAACCGGTTGACCCTGACGAGCTATTGGAAAAGATAGAGAAAAACCTCAAAAAATAACATGGATCTTAAGGAATTCCTGAGTAAGACCTCTGCCTTAAGATCCAGTTTGCGTTTCAAGCTGATCACCGGTCTTCTGACCATTGTCTTCCTGATGGGTGCTCTCTCTATTTATATTGGTATCAACTCCATTAACCGCAATGTCATCAGAGAAGCCTATGATAATCTACGCAACAGTCTGAAGGCGATTAGCGATCTTTATCAGGAAGAAATCAATACCAGGGCAAAAATAGTGGAGTATCTGTCCAGGACTTCAGAGATAGTCAATGCCACAGCCGCCGGCAATAGAGAATATCTCTATGAGAAACTTGTCCAGATCAAAGAGGAATTTGGCTTCGATATTGTCAATGTGGTGAAGCCCGATGGCACTATTCTGGTTCGAGCTAACAACTTTGAGGCTTATGGGGATAGTGTTATTCATTATAAATTTATTCAATGGGTTCTAAAGAACAAAAAACCCGCTGCCGGCACCGGTATCCTTGGCTATGAGAATATAAAAAATGAAGGGCCTGATCTGGCCGAACGAACGCTGATTAATATTATCCCTACCCCGCGAGCCAGAACCATGCGTCGGGAGGTCGAGGAAAGAGCTCTGGTCCTCAAAACAGTTGTGCCGATATTTCAAAGAAATAGACTGGTCGGGGTTCTCTATGCAGCTGTGTTGCTTAACAATAACGAACGTTTTGTTGACCGCTTTAGAAGGTTCATCTTTAAAGAAGAGAAAATAAAAGGCAAAGACGTGGGAACCACTACCATTTTTCTGGAAGATGTCCGGGTGGCGACCAATGTCCTGGACAAAGATGGGAAAAGAGCAGTCGGGACGATTGTCTCGGAGGAAGTCTATCACCAGGTTTTTGAGCAGGGTAAGGACTGGCTCGGCCGGGCGTTTGTGGTCAATGATTATTATCTTTCCGGCTATACCCTGCTGCGCGATATCGAAGGGCAGCCGGTCGGCATGCTATATGTGGGTATTCTTCAGTCTAAATTTGATCAGATCCTCCGACAGACCACTATCCTGTATTTTGTCCTGATTTTCCTGATGACCGGGATCGCTATTTATATTTCCACCTATCTGGTCAATGTCTATACCCGACCTATAAATAGAATGATAAAGTTAACCGCCGAAGTGGCCAGGGGAAATTATCACCTGATAGATATCTCACCTAAAGAAAGCGAGGAGATAAGAGAGGTAGAAGAATCTTTTAATGCCATGGTTAAAGCTATAGAGGAAAGAGATAATCGTTTAAAGGAACTGGCCGAGAAGACAATTTTGCGGTCAGAGAAGTTAGCCTCAATCGGACGGCTGGCGGCAGGCATCGCCCATGAAATCAACAATCCTCTGACTGGAATCCTGACCTATAGCAGTCTGCTGCTGGAAGAGCTGAAGGGCACTCCCTACGAGGAAGATTTAAAAGTCATTACGGAAGAAACACTGCGCTGCCGTAAGATAGTCAGGGGTCTGCTGGATTTTGCCCGCGACTACAAACCAGAAAAGGTCAGTGTTAATCTTAATACTCTCATTGAAGAGACCCTGCAGATTTTAGAAAATCACGTCAGTTTCCAGAATATTAAGATTGTCAAAAACCTTGATCAGAATTTGCCTGAGGTTAGAATTGATGCTGACGAATTCCGGTCAGTTATCAATAATCTGGCCGTTAACGCCGCCGATGCTATGCCCAATGGCGGTCAGCTGACCATTTCAACCTCGTATGATTCCGAGGCGGGGGAGGTTATAATAAGGGTGGCTGATACCGGTGTGGGGATAAGTGAGGAAAATCTGAAGCGGATTTTTGAACCGTTTTTCACCACCAAGGAAAAAGGTAAAGGTACCGGTCTGGGGCTGGCCATGGCTTATGGAGCCATCAAGCGACATAATGGTACGATTGATGTGAGGAGCAAAATCGGCGAGGGAACAGAGTTCATTATAAGATTGCCGGTGGATTAGACCCGGAAGGAGAAAAGATATGAGCAAACCAAGGATTCTCTTTATTGATGACGAGGAAATCGTCCTGCGCAGTTGCCGGCGGATTTTTGCCAACTCAGATTATGAGATAGATACCGCCCAATCTGGAGAAGAAGGTCTGAGCAAAGCTATTAATGGAAATTATGATATTGTGGTCACTGATTTAAAAATGCCTGGAATTGGCGGCATGGAAGTGCTTTCCAGGTTGAGAAAGGTCAGACCGGATACCACGGTGATCATTTTTACCGGTTATGCCAGCGTTGATACGGCTCGTGAAGCCTTAAAGAATGGAGCTTTCGATTATATTCCGAAGCCTTTTACCCCGGAGGAAATGAGAGAGGTCATCAAAAATGCGCTGGAGGCGCGGGCTGGTAAAGAGCGCAATATGCTGGACCTGATGGCTATTGTTTCTCACGAATTGAAAAGCCCGCTTTCTGCTCTTCACACCACTGCCTCCACCCTTTACAAGGGTTATTTTGGCCAGCTGTCTCCTGAACAGATGAAAATTCTGGAAACAATTATCCGCAACTGCGAATATCTTGAAGATATTATCCGCAGCTATTTAGATCTGTCGAAAATGGAACTGGATCAGCTGGCAGCCTTTAAAGAAGAAATCTATTTCGTCAAGGATGTGGTTGATGATGTACTCAACCTGCCTGAAGTAGCTGACAATGGCAAGAAAATGAAGGTTACCAAAAATTTTCAGGAGGACATCAAGATTACCGGTGATCCACGACTCTTGAAGATTCTGGTCAGGAATCTTATCAACAATGCTATCAAGTATGGATATGAAGGTACAGAAGTGAAGCTTGGGCTGGAAAAGAAAGATAATGAAATGATTTTTTCTGTCTACAATGAGGGGGTGGGGATAAGACCCGAGGATGGACAGCGCCTTTTCAGGAAATTTGAAAGGTTAAAACAGCCCGGAACAGAAGGAGTCAAGGGTTCCGGTCTTGGACTTTATATCTGCAAAAAGATAGTTGACAGCCACAAAGGACGGATCTGGTTTGAATCAGAACCGGGGAAATGGGTGACCTTCTATGTCGCCTTGCCGCTGACCAGTTAAGATATTAATTCCTCAGGGCTGAGCCGGTTAAGCAGCCTGCTTTTAATTGACAATAGTGGCGGCTCTCTCCTATAATCTAATTGTCGGGGGCGAAATGGACTCGACGGAGGTAGTGAAGCAGAAGCTGCAGGCCGAGGTCCCATCAACCTCGTTAAACAGGTGGGAAAAAATTAACTGCAGAACCTGTTGCAGTCGCTGCCTGATAGAAAGTGCAGCCGTCTCCGCCAGCTCTTCCTGCGGGCTGGTCGAGACGCCGTTGAGCAGGATAGTCTGGCGGGCGTGCTCAGGGCTCGCCGGATGAACTAACTCTTGAGCTGGTTGAGTGATGCTCTTCCTCTTCGAGAATCGCTCAACGAGATGCAAAGAAGAGGATAAGCCTGTAGAGGCTGACTGTGGAATGCCTCCGGACGCGGGTTCGATTCCCGCCGCCTCCACCATTTTTTTATAAGGTTGAATTGATAGACAAAATAATGTCCAGATTCATAAAAATTTTTGCCACCATCGCCATCAGTTTGATTCTGGTAAGCGCTCAGGGCTTTCCACTCAAAGGAGCCCAGGCTGCTGCTAAAACTATTCCGGTCATCAAAGTGACTGTGGAGGATTCCTCTCAGGCCAGTGTGGTGAGGATAAGCGGAAGTTCTAACCTTGCCTATAATCTGAAGAAATCTTCGGACTCTTTAATTATCACTTTTAGAGCTTTGAGTGGTTTGAAGCTGGAGAAATCTACTTTTACCAGTCAGATCATTAAATCGATCGACCTGGCCAAATCGCCTGAGGCTTATTTGCTGATCATCAAGACTGGTTCACCTGACTTTTCTTTTACTACCTCTGCCCGAAAGAACCCTTTTGAGCTCACACTCAATATAAAATTGAAAAACGTGGCCGCAGCCCGAGAAGGCCAGCCAGCTGAAACTGTGGCTAAAACTTCGCCTTCCCGGAACGGTGAAAGTTCTTCTGGAGCTAGCAGCCCGCCGGCTGACCGGGTCAGTCAGGAAGTAATTTCCGGCCATCCCCGCCAAAAAGACGTGAAAACTATTGTGATTGATCCCGGACATGGGGGGATCGAAACCGGCGCCAAAGGTAATTATGGAACTCTGGAAAAAGACGTTACTCTGGCGGTGGCTAAAAAGCTCAAGGAGAGAATTGAAGGGGAGCTTAAATACCGGGTAGTTATGACCAGAGATTCTGATGTGGTGGTGGCTCTTGACCGCCGGGCAGCAGTCGCCAACAATAATAAGGCCGATGTTTTTATCAGTATTCATGCCAATGGTTCCAGGCGGACTAATGCCCGTGGCTCAGAAACTTATTTTTTAAGTCTCAATGCAACTGATGAGGAAGCACGGCGCCTGGCTTACTTTGAAAATAATTCTGGTGAGCTGGAAAATCGGCTGGGAGAACAGGATTTTGATGATCTTAAGCTGATCCTCTGGGATATGGCTCAATCAGCCTATATCAAACAGAGCAGCCTGCTGGCTGAGTTTGTTCAGAACCAGCTCAATCAGTTTTTGAGTACCCAGAATCGCGGCATCAAACAGGCTCCTTTTAAGGTCCTGACGGGGGTAGCCTGTCCGGCCATCCTGGTGGAAGTTGCTTTTATAACCAACCCGGAAGAAGAGAAAAAACTGCAGTCGGAAGATTTTCAAACTCAGGTGGCGGAAGCAATTTATCGCGGTCTGAGCGGGTATTTCGATCTGTATGAAAAGCCATGAGAAACAATAAGCATAAAAAAAAGAAGCTCAGAATTATGCTGATTTTGCTGGTAATTCTGATCATTCTTATCCTGATATTTTTGTTTGGCCATCGGAAAGAAAAGATCAAGCATGAAGGCCGCCCGGCTGGAACCGAGCAGGTGGCCGGTAGAATCGCTGAAATAAAAATGAAACCGGTAACGCTATTTTTCCTGTCAGAAAGTGACGGCCTGCTGCATGCTGAAGAGCGGCAAATACCGGAATCGGATCTCAATGGTGAGGCCAGGGCGGTGGTAGAGGAACTGATCAAAGGCCCGCAAACCGGGCTGATGGCGGTCATCCCGGAGAACACCAGATTAAGGCAATTATTTGTCACTGCTGACGGCCTGGCCTATGTCGATCTTTCCAGGCAGGTGACGGAGGCCAACTTTTATGGATCGTCAGGAGAAATGGCGGTTGTTTATTCGATTGTTGATTCGTTGACTTATAATTTTAAATCGATTAAAAAGGTCAGTCTGCTTGTTGAGGGCAACGAACGAGAAACACTGGGCGGACATGTTGACCTTTCCAATCCTTTTGTGCCGGATTATTCTTTAATTGCCCGTTAAGCCGGCCAGGCAAATCTATGAGCAGGATTAATAAATTACCACGGGTAGTTATTCTGGGCTATCCCAATGTGGGCAAGTCTACCCTTTTTAATCGGTTACTTGGCCAGCACAAAGCTCTGGTTCATTCTATGCCAGGTATGACCAGAGATCTGGTGACTGGAGTGGTCAAGCAAGCCGGCCGGGAATATCTTCTGGTTGATACGGGTGGCTTTGCTGGAGACGAAACAGATCCTATTTCGATCAGAGTTCGCGACAAAGCTCTGGAAGCGGCCAGCGCCGGGGATGTGTTAATTTTCCTGGCTGATGGCCAGCGTTCCCTGTCGAGAGGGGAAGAAGAATTGTTTCTTCAGCTTAAAAAGCTCAACCGGCCAGTTCTGGCTGTGGTCAATAAAATCGACAGCCTTCATCGCCAACCAGATCTGTCTGATTTTTATCGGCTGGGCCAGAGCGAGTTGCTGACGATATCAGCTGAACACAAGATTAATCTTGACCTGCTGCAAGAAAGGATCGTGGATCTTCTTCCAACTCGTCCTGAGATTAAAACAGACAAAAAAAGCGAAGAAAATATTTTAAGGATAGCCATTGTTGGCCGGATTAATGTCGGGAAGTCATCACTCATCAATCGCCTCTGCGGAGAGGAAAGACTTCTGGTCAGTGAAATACCTGGAACTACCAGGGACAGCATTGATACTCTGATCAGCAGAAACAAGAAGACCTATTGTCTGATCGATACGGCTGGCATCAGAAAATTCAGCGGGACGAAGGATTCAAGAGAAAAGGCGGGAATTATCAGGGCAGAAAAGAATATCAAAGAGGCCGATGTCATCTGCCTGGTGATGGATGTGCAGGAATTTCCCACCAGGCAGGATGCCAGAATCGCAAGTCTGGCCTTTGAGTCAGGTAAACCCCTAATTATAGCCTTGAATAAATGGGATCTGGTTGAAAAATCAAGAGTCAAGCCGGCCGAAATAAGAAAATATGTTTTTGAAAGATTACACTTTGTTGATTATGCACCGCTCATATTTGTTTCTGCCCTGACCGGACAGAGAGTTGTCAGGATACTGGATCTGGCTGAAGAGGTTTATCAGGCCGCTTCCAGGACAATTGAGACTCGCCTCCTCAACCAATTCTGGCAGAAATTTTCTAGCCAGTACCCACCCCGGGCTTTTAACGGGTCTCCGCTTAAGATTAAATATATGGTTCAAAAGGGAATCAAACCGCCGGTGTTTATTCTGTTCGGCCATAGTCAAAGCCGGCTGAGCCCGGCCTATGAAAAATTCCTGGCTGATAGCTTCAGGAAAAACTTTAAGTTAAACGGTACACCCGTAGTTTTTAAGGTTCGCCGGGGATGACTTTTGCTGGCCAAACTTCATTTTTTCTTGACTTTAGGGCTATATTCTTATATAAATTTATTCTAAATTATTATTAGAAGCCAGATGTTTTAAGGAGGTCATGATGTCTCGTCAGAGGATAAACAGCTTGGCCGTTATCTTTTTAGCCTTAGCTGTTCTTGTGACCGCAACCAGTTGCGAGAAGCTTAAGGTCAATAATTTACAGGCTAATTATCATTTTAAGAAAGCTAATAACCTGTTCAGAGAGGGTAAATATCGTAATGCAGTCACTGAGTATGAGCTGGCTTTAAAGTACAAGCCGGATCTGGTGCAAGCCTATCGCTATATTGGTGAAAGTTATAAGCAGCTTTATAAACCCGGTGTCCAGACACCCCTGAACAAAGAATTCGAAACCAAAGCCCTGGAAGCCCTGACCAAGGCTCTGGAGATTGATCCCAATAACATTGAGATCATCTATTCACTGGGTGATATGTATGATAAACTCAGAAAATTTGAGGAGGCCGAAAAGCTCTATTTAAGGATTCTGGAGCTTGATCCTCAGAACATGGATAACTTCTATGTGGTGGCTGAGTTCTATAGCCGCTACGCTGGCGAGATCCCTGATGCTGCCAAGAAGGCGGAAACGATGTATCTTCGCCGGATAGAAGCTGATCCTGAGAATCCGATAGGCTATGCTTATGCAGCCAATTATTATGAGCATCTGCCAATTACAGAACAAAATATAGAGCAGGCTCTCGAAAATTATGATAAAGCCAATATGTTCTGGGAGAAAAGGATAGCTCTTACTCCGGATGATCCTCAGGCCTGGCTGGCCAAAGGGGTAAATCGCTGGGGGCGTGCTTACCGCTTCCAATCATTGCCGGCGGCCGAGAGATTGGCCATTGCCAGAGAAGCTCTTCAGGCCATCGAAAAAGCCAGAGATCTCGATCCGAATTATCCTGAGCCATATGCCTGGTTAAGTGTTCTGTATAGAAGCGTTTTGTCTGTTCTTGAACCGGATAAAGCTGCCCGCTATACGGCTGAGGCCGATAAAAATATTGAAAAATTTAATAGCCTGAGAACCAAGGCAGCTGAAAAGAAAAAGCTCGAAGAAGAGTTAAAGAAAGTAGATTAACCAACTGCAAAGTTGATTCAGGGGCAGGTTGAGATAAATCAACCTGCCCTTTTTTATTTATTTAGATGTTTATCCCATTAAAAGATGAAAATCCAACCGAAAAGTTCCCTGTTATCACGGTCTGTTTAATTGCCCTCAATTGTCTGATCTTTGCTTATCAAGTTTTGTCACCTCAGGGTCTCGAATATTATGTTCTTAAATTTGGTATTATTCCCTATGAAATAACACATTGGAACTTCCAGCCGGGTCTGCCCAGAGTGGCCTGGCCGCTGAGTTTATTAACGGGAATGTTTCTTCATGGCAGTCTCTGGCATCTTGGCGGTAATATGCTTTATCTCTGGATCTTCGGGAATAACGTGGAAGATGTTCTCGGTCATTTTCGTTACCTATCTTTATATCTGGTCTCCGGACTGTCTGCCTCCCTGGTCCAGACTATTTTTTCTCCTAATTCCAGGATGCCGATGATCGGAGCCAGTGGGGCCATTGCCGGTATGCTCGGAGCTTATCTTGTTTTGTTCCCCTCGGCCAGGATCAAAACGCTGCTTTTTCTTTTTATTTATGTAACTATAATTTATGTTCCTGCCTGGATCTTTCTCGGACTGTGGTTTGCTATGCAGGTAGCTAATGTTGGCCTGGGGGGCGGCGTGGCCTGGTTTGCTCATGTTGGCGGTTTTTTAACTGGCTCGGCCTGGGTATGGCAGAGATTGAGAAAAGGCCTTAATGTCCATAATTATTATTCCTGATCTTATCTTGAATTTAGAAGGAAGAAAGACTATAATCAATTTCTTTAAAAGCTCGGTCTTGTTGACAATTTAGTCATATTTTAGTATTTTTAGCAAGCATTATTGTTGTATTTTTTTAAAGACAGGTTGGAAAAATGAAGACTTATCATCCCAAAAAAGATGAAATTCAGCAGAAATGGTGGCTGGTCAATGCTGATGGCCAGATTCTGGGCAGGCTGGCCACAGAAGTAGCCATTCTTCTCCGGGGCAAGAACAAACCTCAGTTTGCACCGAATGTGGATAGCGGAGATTTTGTGGTGGTAATTAATGCTGACAAGATAAAAGTTACAGGGAACAAACTGGAAGACAAGATTTATTATCATCACAGTCTTTATCCTGGCGGCTTGAAGGAGACCAGACTTAAAGAAATGCTGGACACCAAACCAGAGGAAGTTATCCGGCGGGCAGTCTGGGGTATGATGCCAAAGAACAAGCTGGGCCGATCAATTCTGAAAAAGCTTAAGGTTTATCGAGGAGCTGAGCACCCGCACCAGGCACAGAACCCTGAAGAATACAGGATATAAGTTAAGGAGGAGCCTTGAGTCTAATTCAATACTATGGAACTGGAAAACGAAAAAACGCCATTGCCAGGGTCTTTCTTCGCTCCGGTAAGGGAGATATCACCCTGGTAGTTAATAAAAAGATTCATCCTTATGAAGAATATTTTAAAGTCGAGTCCTTGCGCACCATTATTAATCAGCCTTTAGTGCTGACCGAGACCGACAAAAAATTTGATATTTTTATGAGAATCGAAGGTGGGGGAATACATGGTCAGGCCGAGGCGGTTAGATTAGGTATAGCCCGGGCTCTGCTTGAATTCAACCGAGATCTTAAACCAATTCTGCGCAATGCCGGTCTGTTGACCAGAGATTCAAGAATTAAAGAGCGGAAGAAATACGGCTTGCTGGCGGCCAGAAAGGCACCACAGTATCATAAGAGATAAAGAATTAGCGGTGGAGGGATAGCTTTGGTTTCAGTTATGATGAAAGAATTGTTAGAAGCTGGCGTACATTTCGGGCATCAAACCCGGCGCTGGAATCCAAAGATGAAAGAGTACATCTTTGGACAGAGAAATGGAATTTACATTATCGACCTGCAGAAGACCATTAAGAACTTCAAAGAAGCTCTGCAATTTATCCGGACGACAGCAGAAAACGGTCGCGAGATACTTTTTGTGGGCACCAAGAAGCAAGCTCAGGACATTATCAGGGATTATGCCACTAAATGTGAGTCCAGTTATGTCAATCAGCGCTGGCTTGGTGGTTTGCTGACCAATTTCAAGACGATCAGGGCCAGCGTTGAAAAACTGGTTGAAATGGAAGAAATGAGAGAAGACGGCCGCTGGGATCTCCTGCCTAAAAAAGACCAGTACCGGCAGGAAAAGATATATAGAAAGCTACAGAAAAATCTGGGTGGATTGAAACGGTTGACGGAGCTGCCCGGTGCGCTCTTTATAATTGATTCTTCCAAAGAACAAATTGCTATTGCCGAGGCGAAAAAGGTTGGTATTCCAATTGTGGCCGTGGTTGATACCAATGGTGACCCGGAAGGGATAGATTATCCTATTCCCGGTAATGATGATGCAGTCAGAGCCATAGAACTTTTTGCTTCCAAGGTGGCCGAGGCCATAATTGAAGGTAAAAAGGCCAGACTGGCTCAGGGTATGATGGAGGAGAAAAAGGAAGAAGTTCAAGCCGAAGCCACAGTGCCACCAGAAGAAACCGAAGCTGAGCTCACCGTTAAAACAGAAAAAACAGAGTAACTTTCTTAAAGGAGAAGGCCATGGAGATAACTGCTCAACAGGTTAAAGAATTAAGAGATAGAACAGGCATCGGGATGATGGAATGTAAGGAAGCTCTGCAGGAAAGCGGCGGAGATATCGAAAAAGCTATCGAAATTTTGCGGAAAAAAGGTCATGCCCGGGCCCAGGAAAAAGCCGAGCGCCAGGCTGCGGACGGGGTCGTCGGCGCCTATATCCATGCCAACAACAGGCTTGGTGTGCTGATTGAGGTCAACTGCGAGACGGATTTTGTGGCCCGGAATGATGAATTTAAGGAACTGGTCAAGAATCTGGCTATGCAGGTAGCTGCTTCTAATCCGATTTATATTTCGAGTGAAGATGTTCCGGCTGAAGTGATGGAGAGAGAAAAAGAAATTATCAGAGCTCAAATACAGGACGCTAAAAAACCGCCGCAAATTATAGAGCAGATTGTTGAAGGTAAACTGAAGAAGTTTTTTGAAGAAGTTTGCCTGCTTGATCAGCCTTATATCAGGGAAGAAAAAATAAAAGTCAGGGATCTGGTCAACAGCCACATTGCTAAATTTGGCGAGAATATCAAAATCAGGCGATTTGTTCGCTATGAAATAGGCAAATACTAAATTGGTTTTTAGACAATGAATGAGGGGCAGCCGGCTTATAAGCGGGTTCTCCTGAAGCTGTCAGGAGAAGCGATGAGAGGAGAGCTGCCTTATGGGATCGATTTCAAACGGGCTCGATCAATTGCCCGTGAATTGAATGAAATTCATAGCCTGGGGGTGGATATTGCGATCATGATTGGCGGCGGCAATATCTTCCGCGGTTCCCAGGGGGTGGCTGAAGGTATGGATCGGGTAACGGCTGACCATATTGGCCTGCTGGCCACAGTTATCAACGGCCTGGCTTTGCAGGATGCTCTGGAAAAGGAAGGTCTGGTCACGAGACTTATTTCAGCCATAGAAATCAAAGCTGTGGCCGAGCCTTTTATTAGAAGACGTGCCCTGCGTCATCTGGAAAAAGGGCGGGTGGTTATTTTTACGGCCGGCCTGGGCAGTCCTTATTTTACGACCGATACTGCGGCTGTTCTTCGAGCTCTGGAAATTAAAGCTGAAGTCATTCTGAAGGCGACGAAAGTGGATGGTGTTTATACAGCCGATCCGATGGTTGATGCTGGGGCGACCAGATTTGAATCTATCAAATTTCTGGAAGTGATGCAGCAAGAACTCAAGGTTATGGACAGTACGGCTATCAGCCTTTGCAAAGATAATAATCTTCCTATCATAATTTTTAATCTAAATCAGCCAGGCAATATTATGAAGGCCGTTCTTGGCCAGAAAGTTGGGACCAAAATTTCATAATCCTGGCTGAGACCAACTGAAGGAGGGCTACCATGGTCAGAGAGGTCTTAAAAGATACCGAAAAAAAGATGAAGGCCTCGCTCGATTATTTTCGCAAGGAAATCAGTAAGTTGCGTACTGGCCGGGCAAATATCAGTATTTTTGAGGACATAAAAGTTATGTATTATGGAACGCCAACGCCAATCAATCAGGTGGCAACAATTGGCGTCCCTGACCCAACCTTAATTACCGTGCAACCCTGGGATCCGAGTTTGATGGAAGCGGTGGAAAAGGCTATTCGGTCTTCCGATTTCGGTTTTAATCCAATCAATGACGGCCGGGTGATTAAAGTGCCGGTACCGCCGCTGGATGAAGAAAGACGGAAGGAACTGGCTAAAAAAGCCAGTAAAATGCTGGAAGAGGAAAAAACCGCTCTTCGTAACATGAGAAGAGAAAGTAAAGAGTATATCGAAAAGCTGGAAAAGGACAAAAAAATTACCGAAGATGATAAATTCCAGGCGCTGGAAAAATTACAGGAATTGCTGGACGAATATATCAAGCAGGCGGAAGAAATAACTGCGGCTAAAGAAAAAGAAATTATGGAAGGCTAATCGCCTTCGATTATTTCACAATCAGCGGGAATTTTAACCTCAAAAAGCTCATCACTCAATTTCTGATTAAGTTTGAACTGGCTGAAATGATATTCCAGCTTACCGCCTGTCGCTTCAAAGAGGATGGCTGTAGAGAGCAAGTAGGATTTCCGGTCAATTTCAAGTAAAAGATAAGAATATTGACCGGGCTCCTTAGGAGTCAGTCTGATCTGATAGACATTTTTTTGATTGGTGGGAAAAGGACTGGCGCCGACTTCATACCTCTCCAGCAGATTAACATTACCAGCCAGGAGACCGAGAATTTCTCCTGCTTGCAGTTCATAATTGGCCTCTTTTTTAATGAGCTGTTTTTCAGAGGGGAAGTAAATCCAGAGCAGTTCGCCTTTAATTAAGAAAATCTGCCTTTCCGGTGAGCTGTATTCCCAGCGCATGCGGTCAGGGCGGCGAACAAAGACCTTCCCTCGACCGGAAACCGGTTCCTCCACCTGGGTTGAATAATAATATTGAACAAAATTCGCTTCGAGACTGGTTACCGAACTAAGTTTTTCCCAGAGTTTTGAGGCCACTTCCTGCGGATTAAAGTCTTGAGCCATTGCCGGTGACAGCCCTAAAAGCGGACCGAGAAGAAAGAGCAGAAGCAGACAACCTGCTTTCCAACCGGCGTTTAAAAAAACGGGAAAGGTTGGCTGATTGCTTCTGTCCCTTAATTTGGCTGCCATTCATTCATTCCTTTATTTATATGTATATTTTTGCTGACTCTACTCTTTCTGTCAACGAGCGTGGTAAGATTCGTCTCAGACCGCCTTCTGGCTCTGGACAGGGCTACTTTATGAGCAAAAACAACACGTTACAGCCGGTTTCTGACTTAAGAATCCAGCTTTAAAACTGGCCCTTAAGTCTGCTCGGCTCTCAGCCTGTAATCATCTTCAGAAAAGACCTGAGCTTCAAAGACTTCGATGTTGACCCCGCGCCTCCACTCATCAGGGGGAAGTCCAGCCTTCAGGCAGCCATGGCTGAGGTAGGTCTCCAGATCCCAGCCGTATTCAACCGGAACCTGGGGCAGCAATAAACCCTGATTGTAGCCCTTACTGATGATAATCCCGTGGCGGCCAACAATTATCTCTTCTGTCCGATTGACCTTTTTAGGCCTGGTCAGAACTGAAATTTCGATCGACAGCCGGTCCAGTTCGTCCGGTGATAGAGGAGAGAAACGATAGTCTTCTGTCGCTGCCGCTACGGCCATCTCCATGACTGCCTGGTAGAGGGGCTTAACAGGCAGCGGGTAGCCAATACAGCCCCGCAGTTCGCCATTAATTTTCAAAGTGACAAAAACTCCCTGTTTTCTGGCCAGTTTTGGGTTGTCCGGACTGACCTCGGGCCATCTGCCCTGCTTTAGATAAAGATTCAGAGTTTCCCTGGCTAATTTTAAGAGAAAAATTTTTTCCTGATCATTAAGAAATTCTGAATTGTCTTCAGGCATTTCCTCCCTCCACTTCCAGTAGCAGTCGGTCTGGCCTGGCAAAATAAAAACGACGGTCAAACCTCAACAGACTGCTACTTATTTTAAAACCTGCCTTTTTTTCTTTTCTTATAAAAAGAGCAATTTTTTCACAGAATAAAGGCTGCTTCATTTTCTTTTTGATCCCGGTTTCCTGACCGAAACTAAAGATACCAAGAATCTGTAGCTTGTTCTGCGATTCGGTCAAAATGAATGTTTCCGGTAAAAAAAGCTGCTTCTCGGGAACTACCATGATTTTTTGAACCAGATAGGTAGCGACGAGTTTTTGCCCGAGAAGATACCCTCCTACCTCCTGCTTTTTGGTCTGAATAGAATTAGCCAGAAGCTGTAAATCTGTCAACGGCTCATGGAGAATGACCACATCCATTTTTTTAATTATAACACAGTCAGAACTCGGCCGACAAAATCAACTTGACGAGGCAGTTAATTTGACATAATATCAAAACAACATAGAGATATGGATTATCAACTGGTAATTGTCGGTCCTCTTGAGACTAATTGCTATCTCTTTTACTGCTCTAAAACCAGGGAGTGTGCTGTCATTGACCCTGGAGCAGAGGCAGAAAAAATTTTCGAGGCTATTTCCTCTCTAAATTTAAAGCCGATTATTATCCTGAATACTCATGGTCATGTTGACCATACCGGAGCTAACCTTGATTTAAAAGAAAGGTACCAGGTACCAATCGCTATTCACCCTGGTGATTTGCCCCTGCTTGAAGAATATCTTCAGCTGGAATTCGGGCTGATGCTGGGGGCCAGACCGGCTCCAGCTCCCGACCGTCTTCTGGCTGATGGAGAAAAAATTGTCATTGGGGAGACTTTTCTTCAGGTTATTCATTCTCCCGGTCACAGCCCTGGTAGCGTCTGTTTTTATGCCGACCATCTCCTTTTTGCCGGTGACACGCTTTTCTGCGGCGGTGTAGGCCGGACCGATTTGCCCGGAGGCTCATGGAAGGATTTAGCTCATTCCTTAAAGGCCAGAGTGATGACCCTACCGGATGAAACGGTGGTTCTACCCGGTCACGGTCCCAAAACGACGATCGGCGAAGAAAGAGAATCTAACCCCTACCTGGAATGACAGTCAGAAGCGAAAAAGCTGAAAACCTGCTTAAGATTTATACCGATTATTTAACCGTGGAAAGGGGCTTGTCGGCGAATACCGTTGGCTCTTATACCCTTGATCTTGAAAAACTGCTTGGCTATTGTTCTCAGCAAAAAAAGAATTTGACCAGACTGAAAGAGACCGACCTGGTTAATTTTCTTCATTTCCAGGCTCAGACTGGTCTATCAGCTCGATCCCTGGCCAGGCTGGTCTCTTCCCTAAAGTCTTTTTATCGGTTTTTACAGCTGGAAAATTATATGGAAACCAATCCAGCCAGCCGTTTGAATTCGCCTGCCATCTGGTTTACTCTGCCCCAGGTACTGACCGAGGACGAGGTAACCAGGCTGCTGGAACAACCTGACACCAGTCAGCCCTATGGACTTCGAGACCGGGCTATGCTGGAAGTCCTCTATGGGGGTGGACTACGGGTGTCGGAGCTCATCGGTCTGGAACTTAAGGATATCAGGCTGAAAGATGGTTTCCTGGTTTGTAAGGGTAAGGGAAACAAGGAAAGAATAGTACCGATTGGCCGTCAGGCTGGCCACTGGCTGAGTACCTACCTCCGGGATATAAGACCTGGCTGGGATAAGAAAGGTTCGCCTCTGGTTTTTCTTAGCCGACGCGGTTCAGGCTTTACCCGCCAGGGAGTCTGGAAGCTACTCAAGGCTTATGGCCAGAAGGCGGGCCTGTCTGAAAAAATCCATCCCCATATTCTCCGGCACTCTTTTGCTACCCATCTGCTGGAGCATGGGGCAGATTTGCGTTCGGTCCAAATGCTACTTGGCCACAGTCAGATTACAACCACTCAGATTTATACTCACGTCAGCCGGGAAAGACTCAGGAAAATTTATGACCGTTATCATCCTCGGGCTTGAGGCTGGCTGTCTTTGAATTTACTGTCTGCCAGCTGATCAATCGCTGTCAATTCTTTGCTTTTGAGCCAGTTATTTGCCTCTAAAAATTTTTTGGCTACTCTGTTGACAACCAGTCCTGGCGATGGTAGAGTATTAAACTTGATAGATTACTAAGCAGTTTAGTTAATAAACTCTCCTGTTTAGATGATCAAAAGGTCACGAAGTGAAATTAGCTGCCCGGGAAAGAAAAGAAAGAATTCAGGCTGAATACAAAAGGCTCATGCTGGCTGCCGCCGAGAGAGTAATCTGTCGTCATGGCTATCAGTCGGCTACCATGGATGAAATTGCCCGCGAAGCCGAGTTTTCTAAAGCCACTCTTTATAAATATTTTAAAAATAAGGGTGAAATATTTCTCGAGATTATCCTTCAGTACATAGAAGAAATCAGGAGTGAATTGATTGCCATCAGTCAGTCGAAATTCGAGCCGGAAGAGAAACTAAAAAAGATAATCCATACTGTCATCAATATCCAGAACAGAAAAGAAAATATCGCCAGACTTGTTCTTCAGGATAGAAGCTTGCAGGATTTTTTACATCGCATTTTTATTTCAATCAAAGAAGATAAGCAAGAATTTTTGCAGTACCAGAAGTATTTCAGGGCAAAAAGAGAAGAAGTCTTCAGGGCTGCCCTGTCAGGTCATCAGTGAAGGCATAGAAAAAGGCAGGTTTATTCAGATTTCACCAGCAGTTATTGTAAAATATATCAGGGCCATGATAGAAGGCCTGGTTTACAGTCGATTCTGGGAAGAAAAAAGGCTATCAGCCCAGCAGGAAACAGATCAGATGTTCAGACTTTTGATGGAGGGAATTGCCACTAAACCCCTTCAGAAGGGAGAAGATAGATGAAGGAAAAGAAATTTTGGCTAGCAGTTTTCATTTTGCTCGTGGCTGGCTGGTCATCTTTATCAGCCCAGCAGGCCGAGCCAAAGAAAATGCAATTGACTCTGGATGATTGTTTGAGACTGGCTCTCGAACAAAATCCCTTCTATCTTTCCGCACTGGAAAAAGAGGGACAGGCTAAGGCCCAGGTTCGCCAGGCTGTTTCCAACTTTTTCCCCAATGTCAGTGCTCAGGGGACTGATATTCTGGATAAAAAAGTCTTTACAGTAGAAATCCCCCCCATGGTGCCCGGACAGTCGCCCCAGAGAGTAAAGTTTGATTTTACCCGAACCTATCAGATGACCCTGAGTTTTTCCTTTCCTCTCTTTACCAGTGGCCGGTTGATGTCAGGCTACAAGCAAGCCGACTACAATTATCAGGCCACCAAAGCCTCTATTCGCCAGACCAGGCAGGAAACTGTCTATAATGTTAAAAGTGCTTTTTACGCTTATCTGCTGGCTCGGGATTTTCAGATTGTTGCTCAGGAATCGGTTGACCTGGCTGAAAAGCACCTGACCATTGCCAGAAATCTGTATGAAGTTGGGATGGCCACCAAATTTGATCTGCTGCGAGCTGAAGTACAATTAGCAAATTTACAGCCCCAGCTCATCAAGGCGAAAAATGCTTTGAATCTGTCCGAGCTGGCCCTGAAGAATCTTATCGGTGTTGAGCTTAACCAGCCAATTGAGATTAAAGGCCAGCTATCTTTTGAAGAAGTTCAGATTAATTCGGAGGAAGCTGTTCAAAAAGCCCTGCTAAATCGGCCAGAAGTCCATCAGCTGAGCTATCAACGGATGATGAGTGAGCAGATGTTTAAACTGGCCAGAGCTAATGAATTACCTTCTCTGGCTATTGGTGGAAGTCTTAATTACTGGTCGAATTCTCTGGCCCTAAAGAAAAATAACTGGGAGAATTATTACACCATTAGCCTGGTTCTGAATGTTCCCATCTTTAAGGGATTTGCCAATGAGGCTCAGGCGGCTCAGGCTAAGGCCCTGACCAGACAGCTGGATTATTCAATGAAAGGTCTGGTTGAGGCGGTCAAGTTAGAAGTTCAACAGGCGGTGCTTAATTATCAACAGGCTAAAGAAGCCGTTGCCTCCCAGGAAAAAAATATAGAGCAGGCCCAGGAAGCGGTGAGGCTGGCTGAGCTGAATTTCTCAGAAGGATTGGCCACCACGCTGGATGTGACCACCGCTCAGGTAGCCCTTAGTCAGGCCAGAACCAATTATTCTCAGGCTCTGTATGATTGTCTGATGGCCCTGGCTGAACTGGAAAAAGCGGTCGGCGAAAGCAGTTTTAATAAAGAGACAAATTGATCGTTAGGATTTTATGTATAAAAAGAAACTTGATTGCTTTTGAGGAGGATAGAATGCTAAAGAAGGTTAAAGGTATTCCCGTAATACTGGTTCTGTGTGGTTTGCTTCTTTTAACTTTTGCTGCTTGCCAGACAAAGACCGAGGATAAAAATACTCTCAACAGTCAGACTCAAATAGAATACAGGCCTGTTCAGGTCAAAGTCTATAAAGTTACCGGACAGAAAATCGCAGAAAAATTAACTTATACAGCGGTTCTGGAAGCCTGGAAAAAACAGGTTATTACTCCTGATATTTCAGGCAAAATTGCCAGAATCTATGTTAATGAAGGCGACCGCGTCAAAGCCGGGCAATTGCTGGCTGAACTTGATACCAGAGCTATCAGGTTGCAATTGGAACAGGCAGAGGCAGCTCTGGCTGCAGCCAAGGCTAACCTGGAGGACGCCAGGAAAAATATGGAAAGGATGGAAAGGCTTTTTCAGGAAAAGGCCGTTTCAGAACAACAATATGAAAAAGCCAGACTGGCGCTGGAAGCAGCTCAGGCTCAAAAAGACCAAGCCGAAGCTGCGGTTAATCTGGCCAAGCACAACCTGGAAGTATCTCTGATGAAAGCTCCTTTTGACGGAGTGATTGCTTCCAAAAATGCTGAGGAAGGTGACGTCATTAACCCGATGATGGCTGGTATGTCTGCCGGTTCGGGTGTTCTGAGTCTGGCCAATTATTCGCGGATCAAGGTTAAATTTGATGTAGCCCCTGAAGACATTCATAAGATTTCTCGCGGTCAGAAGGTTTATCTGGAAGGGTATGATCTTCCAGGGCAAAGATTTGAAGGAGAGATTTCGGTAGTTAACTCTGCTGCTGATCTCCAGACAAAAAAGTTCAGAGTCGAGGCTCTGATTAATAATCCCGAGCTTCAGCTCAAACCAGGTATGTTCGGTCAGGTTATCATCGAAGTTAAATCAAAGGAAGATGTTCTGGCAGTTCCTTTAAAAGCCCTGCTAGAAAATTCTTATGTGATGGTCGTAGAAGGTAACAAAGCAGTGAGAAAAAATGTCACCACTGGTTTAAAAAATAAGGACTTGATCGAGATAACATCAGGCTTAAATAAGAATGATCTGGTCATTGTGGAAGGAAATTTTGGGTTACCGGACGGCAATCCAGTGGAGATCCAGAATGAGGTGGCAAAATGAACATTTCTGAATTCTCGGTCAAGCGCAAAGTCACAGCCTCGATGATCGTTATGATCATCGTGGTCTTTGGCCTAATTTCGGTGACCAGGCTCGGCCTGGATTTGATGCCGGACCTGGAATTTCCAACTGTATCAATCATTACCACTTACCGCGGAGCTTCTTCTGAAGACATTGAAGCAACCATAACGGAAAATATCGAGCAATGGATAAGTTCGGTCAAGGATGTCAAAAAGATAACTTCTACCAGCTCAGAAGGTGTCTCGGCTATCAGGGTCGAATTTGAGTGGGGAACCAATACTGATTTTGCTGCTCAGGATATTCGAGACCAGCTGGGATTGTATGAACAATTTCTTCCAGAAAATGCGGATAGTCCGGTAGTGGTTAAATTTGATGTGTCTCAGCTGCCGATCATATTTTATGGAATAACGGCTAACGGCACTATGTCCACCTATCGTTTGAAGAAGCTGATTGAAGATGAAATCAAACCACGGCTGGAAAGGATCGATGGTGTTGCTTCGGCTCTGGTCTATTCAAGTGACGACCGGGAAATCAGGGTAGAAGTTGATAAAAATGCTATGGTTGCCCGCAACCTGTCTTTAAATCAGGTGATGATGGCTCTGGCTGCTGAGAACCTCAACACACCGGCTGGCGATTTAACCGAAGGGCACGAATCGCTAATAGTCAGAGCGGTCGGGGAATTCAAAAGTCTTGAAGATATTAAAAATGTGGTCGTCGGTTTGTCTCAGCGCGGCGAGCCAATTTATATAAAAGATATTGCTCAGGTGAAAGATACTTTTAAAGAGACTCATACGGTGGGCCGCATCCAGGGGGAAAGAGGAGTTTTTCTGATCGTTAATAAAAGATCAGGGGCTAATGTGGCAGCGGTGGGCAAAAAGGTCAAGCAAGAGGTAGCCAGATTAGCCACCAACTTACCTCAGGGGATCAGGTTTACCCCGGTTATGGACCAGGATGATATGGTTAGACGGGTAACCAGCAATACCAGTAATACTGCCTGGCAGGGAGGGCTGTTGGCCGCTCTCTTAATATTTTTATTTTTACGCAACTGGCGGCCGACTCTTATTATCTCTCTGTCCATACCACTTTCGGTCATTACGACTTTTATTGGCCTCTACTTTGCCGGCTATACTTTTAATATTATGACCCTGGCCGGGCTGGCTCTGGGGGTCGGCATGCTGGTGGATAATTCTATTGTGGTCATAGAGAATACCTTCAGGCATCTGGAACAAGGAGAACCAGTCGATCAGGCTTCGGTGGTTGGCGCGTCAGAAGTAGGTATGGCTATAACCGCTTCTACTTTGACTACCGTCATTGTCTTTTTGCCCATTGTCTTCGCCACTGGTATTGTGGCCAAACTGACCACCACCATGGCGGTTACGGTGACTATCGCTCTGCTTTCTTCTCTTTTTGTAGCCCTCACCATCGTTCCTCTTTTTTCCTCTATCTTTTACCGTGGTAAGGGCAGCGAGATGGTCAATAGAAATGCCATGAGAGAGGCCAGATTCGAAGGAGGGCGTCGTATATATCGGAAGTTGCTGACCGATGTTCTGAAAAAAAGAAAATATGTTCTGGGTGGGGTCATAGCGCTTTTCGTTATTTCTGTGGCGATTATTCCTTTTATGAAGACTGAATTTCTGCCTGAATCGGACCAGCAATCAATTTTGCTCAAGGTGACGCTGCCAGTGGGCACAGCTATCGAGGAAACCGATCGGGTCATCAGCCAGGCCGAAAAGCTGTTCCTGCAGCAACCTGAAGTGCTGGTAGTCTCAGTTCAGGCCGGTTCTTCAGCCGAGCAAAATCGGATGGGAGCTGGCGGCAGGATGAGTTTAAGCGGCCAACATGAAGGTTTGATAATTGTCAGACTTGTTCCCAAAGAAGAACGAAAATTTTCTGATAAAGAGATACTGGAAAGAGTCAGAAAGTCACTACCTTCTCTGACCAATGTCAAGTTTGAACAGATCAATATGGCTTCCAGTGCCATTACCGGAGCAGCTGCTCCAGTTGAGATCAAGATTTTTGGCCAGGACTTCAACCTTCTAAAACAGCTGGCTGACAGTATCGTGTATAAAATAAGAGACGTAGAAGGGCTGCGTGATGTAACTCACGTTCTAACTGAAGGTAATCCCGAGCATCAATTCATTCTTGACCGGGAAAGGGCGTCAAGATTGGGCCTGTCCATAGGCCAGATCTCAGATCTTGTTCTGACCGGTACTCAGGGAAAAGTTGTCAATAGATACCGCGATGGGAAAGACGAGATTGATATAAGGTTGATTTTAGCTGAAGAGTATCGTGAGTCTCTGGATGAAATTAAGACCTTGCCTTTATCATCAGCCACCGGCAAAACCATTTATCTCAGCCAGGTATCAGACTGGGAGCGCGGTATCGGTCCCCTGAAGATTACGAGAGAAAACAAGCTGCGCGAGGTTTCGGTAACTGCCAATATTATTGGTCGGGACCTGGGAAGCGTTATGAAAGATATCAAGGAGAGATTAGCTGGTTTTGAGCAACAACTGCCAGAAGGCTACTTTATTGAGTACGGTGGAGACTATGAAGAAATGGTTGACACCTTTAAAATTCTGCTGGCTGCTTTAGCTGTAGCTGTTCTTTTAATTTATATGGTCATGGCTGCCCAGTTCGAACATTTCCTTCACCCGTTTATTGTCATGTTTACCTTACCTTTAGCCCTGATCGGTGTAGTCCTCAGCCTGCTTATTGCCGGTCAGTCTATCAGCCTGGTCTCTCTGGTCGGAGTGATAATCCTGGCCGGGGTGGCGGTTAACAACGGAATCGTTATGATTGACTATATAAATCAACTAATCAGAAGGGGTGTTGAAAAGAGGAGAGCAGTTATTGAAGGAGCAGTTACCAGGTTGCGGCCGGTTTTACTGACGGCTTTGACCACTATTCTCGGCGTTATCCCTATGGCTGTATCGAGATCCTCTGGCTCAGAAATCAGATCGCCTATGGGCGTGGTTATGCTGGGGGGCTTGACCGTTTGTACCTTTCTGACTCTGTTTATTATCCCGATTTTGTACAGCCTGTTTAATAAAATTTCCTTTAAGGATTATGTTCCAAAAGATGAAGACCGCTTAGTATAAGTTAAATTCCAGATGATACGCAGGGGACAGCCGGGCGGCTGTCCCCTCTTTTTTTGATTTACCTCCTAGATCCTGGACAATCGGTTTGATTTTTTCTTACACACTCTTTCATTTTTCCGATTCCCTTTCCGATCCCATTTTAACTCCTGGTAAAATGCCTGCTAATCTGGAGGAACGGAATTAAAAGTTTGCTTGAAAGCCAAAAATTTATTATGCTTATTGCGACCTGAGCCAGAGGAGGACGGGGTGAGAAGAAGAATCATTTTAAAAAGTGTTTTTGGCTATTTGATTTTGTTTTTCATTTTGTTTAATAGCTTTAATAGCCAGGGGCTAGCTGCTCCCAGGAAAATTGTTTATCTGGATGCCTCTATCTTACCTGAGGGTCCATTGAAAAGATGGCATAATCTGGGGACGATCGGTGGCGATTTCATGCCTGTTTTTCAAAGTTTGCCCTCAGTTCAGCAGGTCAGTGGCCAGAAGGCGGTTAATCTAACCGGTCAGGATGTTCTCCTTCGTTCAACTTTTTCTCCACCAGCCAGCCTTAATGGTCAGAAGCCATTTACCATTTTAGCTAAGGTTTATTTTAATGAATTGGGCCAGCGACAGATAATCCTTAACTGGTCGCAGGAGCCGGAGAACTCAGCTATTTTTGGCCTGGGCAGAGGACTGGATGCCGCTTTTTATAATTCAGTTAAGAACAGACTGGGATATAAGGGAGGCTTTCCTCTTCAAAGAGCCTGGCATCTTTTGGCCCTGGTATATGACCGGCAAAAAATAAGTATTTATGTTGATGGCTGGCTCAATAGCCAGATTGATGGACCGCTGGACATTAAACCTGGCAAGTTTGTTTATCTCGGTGGTCAGGTCATGACCGGTTTTCCACTGCCTTTTGATCCGCTCAATGGCTGGCTGGCCTCCCTGGAAGTTCTGGATGAGGCTCTGAGCCCGGTGACCATCTGGAATCTGGCTGGCCAGCACCAGGCTATTCCCCTGTATCCGGCGGAGGAAGAGGTTCTGGCCTCGACTTCAGTCAGTCTAAAGTGGGAAAAAGGCGACGAACGAGCTTCGAGCTTTTCGATTTTCTTTTCATCTTCGAGACCAGAGGTTGAAAAGGGTGAGAGAAAAGCAGCCAAAGGAAATGTCTCTGGAGAAACCAGAAGCTATGAATTAAGTGGACTTCAAATTGGCCAGGTTTATTTCTGGCGAGTCGATCAGCTGGATGCCAGGGGAAATTTGCTGCAGGCTGGGCTGACCAGGAGTTTTTCGATTGACGACGGTTCGGCCAGAAATCCATTTCCCCATAATCTTCACGGCAGCGTTCGCCCTGATTTAAAAAGACTGCAATGGGAGCCCGGACCGTGGGCAACCTCTCAGGATATATACTTCAGTTCAGATCTTAAAAAATTAGAAAAGAGCAAACCGGCAGCAAAAGGAATTAAGCCGGGTTCTGACTTTTTTTATCTGCCGGAAAAAGAACTTGATTATGGCCACAGCTATTACTGGAAAGTGACGACCAAAAATGACCGTCTGCCCGAATCTTCAGGTCAGGTTTGGTCTTTCCGGGTACAGGATCAACCGACCGACAAAGACATCACCTTTTTTGTTGTTTCCGACCTCCATTATGGAGGAACAGTTAATTACAGGAAGTTGAACAGGATGATGGTCGAAGCTATGAACTCTCTTCCCGGCCAGCTTTATCCTGAAGATAAAGGGGTGAAAGGAAAAGTTCATACTCCCCGGGGGGTGGTCATTACTGGCGACATAGTTGATGACGGCTCTGCCCCCGACATTGACAGAATCTGGCAGGAATACAGTGAAGACTATGGTCTAAATGGTGAAAAACTTCTGGCCTTTCCTGTCTATGAGGGTTTTGGCGAGAGCGACGGCCCTTCTTCTGCCCTGGTCAGAACCAACCTGAAAAGTCGTAACCGCCTGCGGCCGGATCTCAGAAGCATTTCGGCCGATGGTCTCCATTATTCCTGGGACTGGGGCCAGGTCCACTTCGTTCAGCTTAATCTTTATCCAGGCAGTGTGGGCGAAGAATATCTGAATATCTGGAGAAGAAGGGTTAGCGGCGATGCCCGTTATCCGAAACACAGCCTGGAATTTCTGATTGACGACCTGAGACGAAATGTCGGCAACAGTGGAAGACCGGTAATTCTATTTCAGCATTATGGCTTCGATTCGTGGGGTGAAGCTTTCTGGACGGAGAGGGAAAGGAATGCTTTCCTTCAGGCTATTCAACCCTATAATATCATTGCGATTTTCTGGGGACATTCAGAAGTTCCTCAGGGTTTTAGCTGGAATGGTATCAAGACCTGGTGTGCCGGAACAACCAATCACGACCCTGATCCAGGGGAATTTCTGGCAGTAAAGATTACTACTGGGCGGAAAAGTGGTCAGTTAGTAGTAGCTACCAGGAAAGTTAACAGCTGGGAATCGGTGGATAAAATAACTTTCCCCCTTAAAAAAGTCGCCCAGAAATAAACAGATTTTTAAACTTTCTAAATTTTCTGGCTAACTGGTTATCTTGTATTTTAAAAAGGCCCCTATATTCCCGTAGCGTTTCAATCTGGTTGGAGGAGTGGTGTGGTAGACAGGCATACCTCTGGTAACGGCGACTTCGACCGCTTCATCAACAATATCAGCTGCTGGTTCAGTTTTAGTCTGGCAGAGGAGACAGATTTCTTCGTTAAGATAAAGACTATGGCACTTAGGACAAACCCGGCCTGGATGAGAAAAATTATGGGTGATGAGCAAGGCCTGGGCTTCAAATGAATTTATTTTACGCAGCGTGTCAGCCAGCCCGGCTATGGCCAGTCCACCTCGCTCCAGCTCATCAATAAATTTCCTGACCAGTTCTTCTTCCTCGGCTCTTTTCAGCTGTTCTTCAAACTCCGAACATTCTTTAAGTATTTTCGATTCGGGAGTGTCCGGTCTGGCTTTAATTCTCCCTTTGAGTCTTTCCCTGACATAGGAGTGAAAGAGAGATTCAAGCTGCGAATAAAACTCATCATCGCAGCCAACCAGCAGCCAGTCAAATTGGTTGCGTTTCAAAAGTTCGAAGGTCTTCTCGGCCGATTTTTTGAAATGTTCGAGAAGATGAGCTTCAATGTGTCTTTCTATTTTCTTTGATTCATAGCCTTCAAAACCGCCTTTTTTGACCTGTTTGGGAACATTGCTCTCCAGACTATCAATGAGCTTTATTTCCCCGAGGTAAACCTCGTACCATTTAGCTTCCTTCCTATTAATCAAAAGCACGCACATCTTTTTAAATCTTTCCAGGACAGCGGTTAACGGCCTGGTATAAAAATCGAAGTCCATTATTATCCGGTTGCGCGGGCCATGCGGTAGTTCCACGTCCAGCCAGTAATTGAGACCGGAACAGGAAAAGATAGCCAGACCCGGTGATTTTAAAGGGCTGAGTTTTTTCTGACAGAATTGAGAGATTTTTTCCAGGTCGGACTGAAGGGAATTTTTTATTTCAGGAGAGAGGTTTTTCTCCTCCAGTTGTTTTTTGGCTTGATTGATCAGGGCTTTGCTGGCGGCATTAATAGCCTTGAGTGTTTGCTGGCTCTTATCGGTGTTCAAATAAAAACTGGTGGCCTGATAGGGGTGAGTTTTAAAGCGCGCTAACTCTTCAATTTGGGAAGAACTGGATAATTTCATGCTCTACCTCCTTAAATTAAAAATTAGGATCAAATTACCGAATCTTTTTTTGAGGGAAAAGGTTGCTATTAAAGCCACTGCCATTAAGTTAATATTACTGCTGACTTTTGTCAAGTTCGTCTACCGGGTCCCCTTACAGTTCAATTACCCCCTGGTCTGGTTAACATCGACAGGTTCATCACCCCAGCTCCGGAAAATAGCTCTGAGTCCAGGAATTTCCCTCCTTTACAGTCCAGGAATAAATCGATATAATTACTATGACTTGATCGTAAGCCGGTTGCGGAAGTGGCGGAATCGGTAGACGCGTAAGCCTCAGGAGTTTATGGCCGAAAGGCTGTGTGGGTTCGAGTCCCACCTTCCGCACCAATCTTTTATCCATGTTTTCTGGCAAGCATCTTTTACTTTTAAATCCCTGGGCTTATGATTTTACTGCCTGTGATTTCTGGTTGAGACCTCTTGGCCTCCTCTATCTGGCGGCCATTATCAGACAACATACTGATTATGAACTGCACTTTATTGACTGCCTGGACAGCAGTCAGATAGAGAGTGGTTATAATTTTCGGCCCAGGAACCGGACAGATGGCCGCAGCTCATTTTTTAAAGAGGAAGTAGCGAAACCGGAGATTTTCCGTAACATCCCAAGAAAATTTTCTCGTTACGGTTTGCCCTATGCTCAGGTAGAATCGAGGCTGGAGAAGATTCCTGCTCCGACAGCTGTCCTCATAACCTGTACCCTGACCTACTGGTATCAAGGGGTTCAGGCGGCGGTCGAGCTTGTTCGCAAAAAATTTGGCAGTGTTCCAATAATTCTGGGAGGTGTCTACGCCACTCTCTGTCCCGAGCATGCTCGCTCACAATCCGGGGCTGATCTGGTTTTAACCGGACCCGGTGAGAACCAAATTCTCCGTATTCTGCAGGAAATAGACGGAAAGGATCAATTTAAATCCAGGGCTGAATTGCCTGTTTTCCCGGACTTTGATTCATTACCTTCTCCGGCCTATGAGTTGAGTCATAATACTTCAGTTCTGGCTCTTCTGACTTCTCGGGGCTGTCCGTTTCATTGCAGTTACTGTGCCAGCCGCCTGCTTTACCAGCGATTTGAACAGAGACAACCGGAGAAAGTAGCTGCCGAAATCAGATATTTCCGGCGAACTCTTGGCCCGGAGCAGATCGCTTTCTATGATGATGCCTTGCTTATCAACAAAGATCGTCATTTGATAAAAATACTGGAGGTTCTGGTCGGTTCGAAGGAGAAATGGCGTTTTCACACCCCTAATGGTCTTCATCCGAGGGAATTTGATCGAGAGCTGGCCAGATGGCTAAAAATCTCAGGCTTTGAATCTCTGTTTCTCAGCCTCGAAACCAGCGATACTAACTTACTGGCGGAAACAGGAGCTAAAGTCAGTCCTGCAGATTTAGAACGGGCTCTTGCTTATCTGGAAGAAGCTGGCTATGGCCGCAGCCAGATATCAGTCTATCTGCTGGTTGGCCTGCCCGGTCAGGACAAAAAACAGGTAGTGGAGAGTATCAGGTTTGTCAGAGCGCTGGGGGCCAGACCACGGCTGGCCTATTTTTCCCCTGTCCCGGGGACAGCTGATTGGAAAAAGCTGGTAGATTCTGGTCAGCTCAGGGAGGATTCTGACCCGTTGCTTCAGAATAAACTGGTTTTCCCTTATTTCTGGAGTCAATTTACGCCAGAAGATCTGGATGAAATAAAAAAGCTTGCAACCGGGGAAAATTATGGGTTGATTTAATCTGAATTCCGACGTAAGTTATCAGGGGAGAAAATCGCTATGAAAAAGACAAGGTGCTGGACACTTATCATTTCTGCCCTGTTGCTTTCTTTATTTTTCTTTTTTCCGGCTTGCAGCCGGCTGGACAAACTTGAAAAAACTCTAAAGCCAGAAGAGGCAGAATGGTTGTCAGAAGTCCGGTATATAATCACGCCGGAAGAGAGGAAAATTTTTCTGGAAATGCCCGAGTCAGAAAGAGCCCAGTTTATGGAAGATTTCTGGAAACGACGCGATCCTTTTCCTGATACCGAGGAAAATGAGTATAAAAATGAATATTACCGTCGGGTTGAGGAGGCTAACAGGCTTTTTCAGGGTGAGGGGCGACCTGGCTGGTTAACTGATCGGGGCCGGATTTTTATTCTGTTTGGGCCACCGACTGATCGGCAGACTTTTCCAATGGAATCAGCCGGGTACTGTCGCGAGATCTGGTATTATGGCAATTTTCCGGTTATTTTCATCGATGAGCATTGTTCGGGGAATTATATCCTTTCAGCCATCAACCTCCAGCACTTGCAGGATTTGAACCTGGCGCAGGGTTATTTTCAGGGCAATATTGCTCAGGAAAAAACCTTTTTTGATTATGAACTGAAGGTAGCCGGCAGGCAAAGAAAGAGTGATCGTTTAGAACTCAAATTAGTCTTCAAAATAAAATATGATGAGCTCTGGTTCGAGACCAAAGACGATGCCAGCATCGAAGTTGGCCTCCAGATCAAACTTGAGATCAGAGATAAATCAAACCGGGTCATCTGGCAGGGGACTAAACAGGTCTCAATGACCTATAAAGATGAAGAGGAATTTTACCGGAATAAGGAGCGGATGCTGTCAGTCGATATCGATATTGCCTGGCCTGATGGGCAGTACCAGGTTCCTCCCCCCGGACAGTACTATCTTTATTCTTCCGTCAAGCAGATCACTTCTGAAGTTGAAATTAAAAAGGTTAAAGAAATCAGCCTCTAAAAGCCTCAAGCTGTCGGTTAAAATCTCAGGCTGAAATTAAGCTGAATATCTCTAGTACCATATAGGGCTAAGATTTTCTGATAATGGCTGTTTATTATTCTCAGACCGGTGGAGATTCCTTCTCCCTGTGGGTACCAGTAACCACCATCGTTGAGGTCCTCCAGACTGTATTTCTGACCGAGCAGATTAAGTATATCCAAACCGATATTAAGGCTTGTCCCGGAATTTAACCTGAGGCTTTTTTCAAGTCTGATATCCAGCCTTTTAAAATCTGGCCAACGACGGCTGCCAGGTTCTTCCAGAAAGACAGTAGCTGGTAAATTCTGAGCCCCATGTTCCTCCAGCCAGCCGGTCGGGGCCACCACTGTAACTGTTCTGGCCCAGGGGACACCACTTTCATAAGAGAAAAAGGCACTCAGATACATTTCCCAGGGAAGCTCGTAAGTGCCCATGATTCTGGCCAGGACCGGACGATCGAGATCGAGGGTTGAACTCTGACTGACATTAACCAGAGCGTTAGGTGTATTAAAAAGCTCGGTAAAAGCCGAAGTGGCCAGATGACTGAGGCCGATATTTCCCCTGGCTTTGCTCAGCGTCAACGAACCGAAGAACTGCCACCTGTCGGCCATTTTCTTTCTGGCAACAAATTGCCAGCCGGAATATTTCTGTTTTAACTGGCTGACGTTATTTAACCTGGTAAAGAAGAGTGGTGCCTCCTCCGATGGGAAATAGACCGTTACCGGTGTATCTCCATATTCAGAACCTGAGGCTGCGGGAACAGTTGTCTCAAATGGTACCCACCAGTTGGTTGGTGTGTCGGGTGCATACCATTCCTGCCCGCTTTCCGGGTCATATAGAACATCATCAATCAGTCTGCTTCTTACTCTCGAGATGTAAGACAGAGAAAAGGTAAGATGCTCGCCTATTTGCTGCTCTGCTGTTACCATCCATTCTGTAGTCAATGGTGCTTTGAGTTTCGGGGCAACTCGCTGACGAAGATAATCAGTCTGGTGAAGGCGGTAATCTTCTGGTAAAAGCCGGTAGGTGTCAGTGCTGTTAGCTTCTCCGTCGCCATTTTCATCATACCAGTAAAAGAGATGATAACCGGCAGGCTGCCCCAGCGAAAGGTTGTTTATATAACTGAGCGACAGATGGTCTGGATAACGGCTAAAAGAACCCTTGAGCAGGGTCCGCCCCTGGCCAAAGATATCCACTACCATTCCCAGCCGCGGTGAAAAATTATGCCAGACCAGCATGTTATCCCAGCTGGAAAACACCATTGATCCATAAGGATTAAGACCATAAACCGGAGCAATAAGATCGTGAGCTACCGAATAAGAAAGCGAAGAACTATAAGTGCGATAGAGTCTGGACAGCCCTCCCTGAATTCTTTCGAATTTCAGGCCGAGATATAAACTGACCCTTTTGACGGGGCTGAAAACGTCACGCCCATAGAAACTGAGCCGATGAATAGTTGATTTCTGTGATAAGCCTCCCTGATTGCTGCTGGCTAAATAAAAACCAACCAGACCCTGACCGACCAGGTTGCCGCTCTCTGGCGATAGAGCCTGGCCATAATAATAAGGGCTACCATTAGCATAGTAATAAATCAGGTTATCTTCCTTCCAGGTAGAAAAAGTCGCTGTCGAGTTTTCGTATTCTGCTCCGGCTACCAGTTCATGCTGAAGGTTGAGAAAAGACTGGTAACGAGTAGCCGATACTCCGACCCGGAAAACATCACCGGTTACATCCTGATTATAAGGTCCGCTTCCCCACGTATAACCGCTGACTGTATCTATATATCTGGGCTTACTTACTGCTTCTGATTTCAGCCCGCGCCCGGTCTTGTTTCTCGTATAGAAAAAGAAAAGATTAATTTTTGTTTCCGGATCAAGGACATAATGACCGAATCCGTTTATGAGAAAGAGGCTCTGACTGAGGTTGGTGGTAGCCGACTCAGGTGTTCGAGGGGAGACCAGATTCGGATCAACATTTTGTTTGTTCTTTCCGTAATTTACAAAGATCGAGGCATTAATCTCTGGAGTAATTTGTGATGATAAATGAACCAGAAAACTGGAGTTTTTGTTTTTCCAGCTATACATGGGGTAGATGAGACCGGTCGGATCACGCCAGGGAGAAAAAGGAGTATTTTTTGACCTCTGGTCAAATTGGAAACTGGTGAAATACCAGACGCGGTCAGGCATGATTGGCCCGCCCAGGTTGAGAGAAAAATTTAGATTATATTTGTCCTTTATAGCGGGCGCATCGCCCATACGGCTGATTTCGTCCTGACTCCACAGGGAATCAGTCAGCTGACCGCCTGTACCGAGAAAAATTAACTCTCCAGAAGACTGGTTAGCCCCGTGCCTGGAAATGATGTTGATCATCGCCCCACCTTCGGCATAACTTTCCACTGGATGGAAAGCAGCTTCTACTTCCACTTCTTCTACCCAGTCAGGGTTAATATTGTTGACAATCTTTCTCTCGAGAGGGTCATTTATTTCATTGACCAGGACAGCAATTGTCGTCTCTCTAACGCTTGAACCATTGACCGCCGCACTGGTGTCTGCCGGCGGCGTTTCCGGGACCAGCCCTGGCACAAATTGCATGATTCCGGTCAGGTTCTTGGTCCTGGGCATATGACTCAGCAGATCCTGGTCAAGAACATAAGACAATTTAGGCGACTGACTATCGAGCAAAGGCAGTTCAAGCAAAAGAATTCTTTCTTCTTCCTCCTCATCTGACTCCAGGGAAATTGGCAGGTAAAGGGTTTTGCCGCTCTCTATTCTGATTTCGTTAATGGTGGCCAGAATAAATCCAGGAGCTTCAACCGAAAGTTTATAAACACCAGCTGGTAACTCCCAGAAAAAATAATCGCCAGTTTTTCTGGTTAAATAATATTGAATGCCAATCATGCTGGGGGAACTGACATAGACATAAGCACCTTTAATCGGTTTTCCCTGCTTATCGGTAATTTTGCCTTTCAGAGCCCCGTTGACTCTGGTCGAAGCTGGCAGACTTAAAACGTTTAAAAACAGAAATGAGGTAACAAACAACAGGGCCAGAAATAAGGTTGACTTTGGCTTCATCCTGGTCAAGATTCCTCCTTTATAGCTAATCCAGCTGGAAACTTGCCTCATTAACGGTCAGGCCAGGCTTCTTAAGCCTGCTCTTCTGTCAAAAATCAGACTCACATTATATAATTTTTTCCCTGTTTTGTAACAGTTTAATAAAACTTTTAAAAGGGATAAAAAGTTACCGGCAGAGGCTAATTTTTACCAGCAGTTCTGGCTCCGATCAACTGATGGGACAATTGCTGCCCGGCCCAGGCGGCCGCTCCCATCAATCCAGCGTCATTCCCGAGGCTGGCTTTCTCAATCCGGCAGAGCTCGAAGCTGACTTTTATGGATCTTCTCCTGGCTTCCTGGATGGCCGGGGTCAGTAACCAGCGACCGGAGTCCATCACTCCTCCACCTATCACAATTTTTTCAGGATTTAATAAATTGATGACCAGGCTGAGGCCAATGCCCAGAAAGCGACCGGACCGTTCAAAGCTTTGACGGGCGGCTTCATCACCAGCTCTGGCCCGAAGATAAACATCTTTAGCGGTCAGCTGATCTTCTTTTTTCCCGGAGAAATTAAAATAATTTCTGACGAGAGCTGGCCCCGAGACTTCGGTTTCGAGGCAACCACTATTGCCGCAGTTACATTTTATTCCTTCAGGATTAACCGTCACATGGCCAAGTTCTCCAGCAAATCCTCCCCGGCCTTGCCATAGTTCTCCTTCCAGAATCAGACCCGAACCAACTCCAGTGCCAATGGTCAGAAAAACCAGGCTCTGGACCCTCCGGCCACGGCCGAACATGTATTCTCCAAAGGCAGCCAGATTAGCATCATTATGGATGAAAAATGGGACAGGAATAACTTTTTTCAGATGGGGGACAAGCGGAAAATTGTTCAGAGCCTGATAATTGGGAGAATAAATGATTCTCTTTTTGGCAACACTGTAGAATCCGGCAAAGCCCAAGCCGGCCGCTTTTATTTTACGGCCAAACTTTATCTCCAGCTTTTTCCAGAGGGAACCAAGTAGAGTCATCAGCTGATTAATATCAGGTGGCGAAGAAACTTTATCCTTAAAAATCAATCGGCCGCTGGCTTCAATAACGCCATATTTAAGCTGCGTTCCCCCCAGGTCAAAGCCGGCATAATATCTATCAGACATGATCTGATATCTGGTAGGTTTCAGCTGGCAGCAGGCGGGTTAGGAGAATTGTCTGAATTGTGTTCTTCTTTATGGCTGCTGACTGCCCTTTTAAAATTTTTTATGCCTTCACCCAGAGATTTCCCGAGCTCGGGCAATCTTCTGGCTCCAAAAATCACAATGACAATCAGCAGAATTATTAATAGTTCAGGGGCTCCTAAAGAACCAAACATAAAGGCCTCCTTTCGGAGAAAAGGGGAACCTGATTTTTTCTCCGTCTTCAGGTAAAAAATACTATTGACCAGAGTAAATGTCAAGGAAAAGAAACATTGACCGGAACAATGACCGTCCAGAAAGATTGTCAGCTGGTCAATTTTAGATTAAAATTAATAAGAAACCGGATATATTGGAAACAGGCGGGAGCCGTTCCTCATAATAAGCTGGTCTCGATAAGTGTATTAAAATATGCAAAAAAATATTCGCAATTTTGCCATCATTGCCCATGTGGATCATGGGAAAAGCACCCTGGCCGATCGTTTTATCGAATTAACGGGAGCTCTTTCCAGCCGTGAACTCCGAGAGCAGGTCCTGGATACTATGGACATCGAGCGGGAACGTGGTATCACCATCAAGGCCCAAACGGCCAGATTGAAATATCGCAGCCGTTCTGGCCAGGAATATATCCTTAACATGATTGATACTCCCGGACATGTCGATTTTTCCTATGAAGTTTCTCGCAGCCTGGCCGCCTGCGAGGGAGCGGTTCTCGTCATTGACGTCTCTCAAGGAGTTGAAGCTCAAACTCTGGCCAACGCTTATCTGGCCATCCAGCATGACCTGGTTATCATTCCTGTAATGAATAAGATTGATCTCCCCCAGATTGATCTCGACCTGGCTCTCGAGCAACTGGAACATATTGTCGGGTTGAAAAAAGAGGAGGCCCTGCTGGTTTCAGCCAAAAAAGGTATTGGCATCGAAGAGGTTCTGGAAGCAATCGTGGAAAGGATTCCACCTCCTAAAGGTGAAGTTGAAGCTCCGCTCAAAGCCCTCCTGTTTGATTCCTGGTTTGATCCTTACCGTGGAGTTATTGTCCTGGTCAGGATAGTTGATGGTACCCTGCGGGTCGGCGATCGAATCAGGCTTATGTCTAATGGGGCCGAGTATCTAGCTGAAGAAATAGGCTATCTTACCCCCAAGCCTGTCAAGGTTGAGGCTCTGGAGACGGGCGAAGTTGGCTATCTCATTGCCGGCATAAAAAATCTGTCCCACGCCCGGATAGGTGAAACTATCACTCAGGCTAATCGTCCGACGGCTGAAGCTTTACCCGGCTTTAAAGAAGCCAAGCCAATGGTTTTCTGCGGCCTTTATCCAGCTGGCGATACAAATATTGACGAACTGCGTGATGCCCTGGAAAAGCTGAAACTCACCGATGCCTCTCTGCACTTTGAACCCGAACATTCACCGGCTCTCGGTTTTGGTTTCCGGGCAGGTTTTCTCGGTCTTCTTCATCGCGAAATCGTTCAGGAAAGATTGGAAAGAGAGTTTAATCTCAATTTGATCACGACCGCTCCCAGTGTCAGCTACCGGGTGGTTAAGACCGATGGCGAAGTGCTGGAGATTCATAACCCGTCAGAACTGCCTGAGCCGCAGTTTATTGAACACATTGAAGAACCAATCATTGAGGCTTTGATCTTGACGCCGGATCGCTACCTGGGACCGCTGCTTCAGCTGCTTGATGATCGGCGCGGGCAGCAGAAAAAGATGGAGTATATTTCTACCAATCGAGTTGTGCTGGATTATTTGATTCCGCTCAATGAAGTGGTTTTTGACTTTTATAGCCAGCTTAAATCGCTTTCCCAGGGATATGCTTCAATGGATTATGAGCTGGTCGGCTATCGAGAAGAGCCTCTGGTCAAGCTGGATATTCTGGTCAATTATGAGGAAATCGATGCTCTGTCGGTCATTGTTCATAAAGATAAAGCTTATTATGTCGGGCGGGCACTGGTGGATAAGCTGCGGCGGACAATTCCCCGTCAGCAGTTCGAAGTGATCATCCAGGCAGCAGTGGGAAAAAGAGTTATTGCCCGCGAGACTATCAAACCTTTCAGGAAGGATGTTCTGGCCAAGCTGTACGGCGGAGATTATACCAGGAAGATGAAGCTTCTCGAAAAACAGAAAGAGGGCAAGAAAAGAATGAAAAGAGTCGGGCGGGTTGATATTCCTCAGGAAGCCTTCCTGGCCATTCTGGAAGTCAAATAATCTTTTAAATCGATCAGCCTTTTAGTTTATAATAACCACCAGAATTTTATGCCGGAAGGTGTAATTATGTGTTCTGACTGACGGCCGGTCAGAAATAAATTAAGGGGGAAAAGTGGAAGAAAAAAAGTTACAGGCTTTTTTAAAACAGTCGGCAGAAATCCTGCAAGATTTTTTTCCAGCCGATGCTTTAGCTCTCATTCCACTTCTTTATTCAACTCTAATCTGGGCGGTAAAAAGAAAGGGAAATTTAGAAGCAGAAGTTTCCGGACTCAGACTCTGGCTCGAACCAGAAGTTGTGGATAACAAACCGGATGAATTTATCCTCGATTTTTTTGAAAAGCAACAGGCTCTCCAGGAAGCTTTTAAGGCGGAAATCAAGAGCCGTGATATGAAATCCCTCCGTCCGGCCTTTAGAGCTTTATATCCGGTAGTCGGGCTGGAAGAGCCTTTTCTTCAGAGCCTTTTTTCCGAGGAACTGGCCAGAGAAGACTTCCGCCTTATTGCCGATCAATTTGATTGGAAGTTGAAGCAGGCTCTGGAGGAGATAAAAGCTGCCGAAAAAAAGCCGGAGTTATGGAAGGCACTTAAAAAAATAGGAGAAAGTTTTATGAGTCTGGGCTGGGCCTGGTTGAGTGATGACGAACTCAGAGCCTGGCTTAAATCTATTCTTGGTATGGAGCGGCAGGGCGAGGAGGAAGAAGAATGAAGAGGCGGGGAATCGGCTTTGACCACAATCATACGACCCATAATCCAGGCTACAGAAGGCTGGCCGTCAGGGGTTTTTACCAGTATCCGGCCTTAATTTTCTTTTTAGCGGTTTTTTTGAGCAGCTGTGCCTCCTCACCGCTGTTAAAGGCCAGAACAGATTACCTTCAAGCCCAGGAGCTCGAGCGGTCGCTTCGTCAGGAGGAAGCTACAGCTTTCTATAAAAAGAGCAGGGAGGAAGCATCGGCTATCATCAATAAGAAGCCAACGGCCGAAGCTTACCTCCTGAAGGGATTGGCCGAGGTTAACTTGAATCTCTGGGCGGAAGCTGAAAATTCATTCCGGCTGGCGGCTGCCCTGGGTGAGGATAAAGCCCTGGCCTGGGCAGAAGAATTAAGACTTTATGGCCTGGCTCGCTCTTTTGAAGCTCAGGGCTGGACAGAGACTTCCAGCCGCCTGTATGACATTCTGGCCGATAAGGGAAAATATCAACCGGTGGTGAGAGCGGCGGTGGGCCAGCTGGTAGATCTCAAGCTTCAGGCTCGGCCAGAGACAGAGGCAAATTCTCCTGCTTCTCAAAAAGAGAAGAGCAAAACTCTGTCTGAGGCCCTGAAAATAGTCGAGCGGGCGGTTGAAAGCGAACCAGCCTGTGGTTATTATCATTATCTTTTAGCTCAGGTTCTGGCTCATCAGAAAGACTACAGGGAGAGTCTGGAAGAGTCAGTCATGGCTAAAGAATTAGGGCTACCATCAGAAAAAATTAATCGCGATAATGATCTTCAGATTGTTTTTTGTTATGAGCAACTGGCGAAAATCCTGTCCGGAGAGGAACTGACTGCTTTCCAGATCAGTTATAATAACTGGGTCAAAAAATGGAAGTGGCTGAACGAAACCACTCCCGCCTGGAAAAGGAGCTAAACATGCTGCCCACTATTACCTGGGAGAATGAGGCGGTGGTCATGATTGACCAGAGAAAGTTGCCTCAAAAGGAAGTTTATCTGTCGTTAAAGTCGGTCGAGCAGGTAGCACAGGCCATTGAAGAAATGGTCATCAGGGGAGCACCGGCGATAGGGCTGGCAGCAGCCTATGGTCTGGCCCTGGCTATCTATCAGGTCAAAGACGAGAAAAACCTGGATAAAACTTTTGAGGCAGCCTATGAACGTCTCTATCGTACACGGCCCACAGCCCGCAATCTCTTCTGGGCGCTGGAAAGGATGAAAAAGGTTTTTACCAGGAATAGAAAAAACGGACTTGAAGCACTAAAAAATATTCTGCTGACTGAAGCCAGAAAGATGGATGAAGAAGACCTGGCTATAAATATGAAAATTGGCGAATATGGGCAGAAGCTCATTTCTGATGGTGATACGGTTCTGACCCACTGCAATGCCGGTGGACTGGCTACCGCCGGTTATGGTACCGCCCTGGGTGTTATCAGGTCAGCTGTAGCTCATGGCAAGAAAATAAAAGTCCTGGCCGATGAGACCAGGCCACTTCTCCAGGGAGCGCGTCTGACCTGCTGGGAACTTCAGCGAGAAGGAATCCCCGTGACTCTTATCACTGACAATATGGCCGGTTATCTGATGAGGAAAGGTGAAATCTCGCTGGCCGTGGTTGGAGCTGACCGAATTGCTCTCAATGGAGATACAGCTAATAAAATTGGCACCTATTCGGTGGCAATTCTGGCCAGAGAGCATAAGCTGCCTTTTTATGTGGCGGCACCGCTCAGCACCTTTGATTTTTCTCTTAAAACAGGGGAAAGCATTCCTATCGAGGAAAGACAGCCAGACGAAGTCAGAAAGATAGGTGGTAGATTGATTACTGTGGCTGATATCCCGGTTCGAAACCCGGCCTTTGATGTCACCCCGGCCAGGTTAATTTCGGGCATTATTACCGAGCGGGGGGTCCTCAGGCCGCCTTTCGGCCCGGCGATAAAAAAAGTTGCCGGGAAATGCGGGAAATAATAGCTAAAACTACAGCTGATGTTCGTCGCTCTCGGAGCCACGACTGCTGATGAACAGGTGTTATTCGAGCTGCTGAAAGGGGTCATTAGTTTTGGAAGCGGGCTGGATAGAAAGAAGAAAACTGGCCCGGAAGGTTTATGTCAGAAAATAGATAAACAAGACAACAGCAGAAAATAGTATTGGCTTCGATCTTAAGCTAAAATATCACGGTCAATAAAGGCCTGGAGCGATGTCTTTTTCAGGAGAAATAAATGGTTGAAAAAATCGAGGCCAGGTGGCTGCTGGCCATTGAGACCTCATGTGACGAAACCTCAGCGGCCGTCCTTGATAGAGGACAGATCAAAAGCAATGTCATCTTGTCTCAGGATGAGATTCATGCTCCTTATGGTGGGGTGGTGCCTGAACTTGCCTCCCGCCAGCATCTTAAATCCATTGATTATATCGTGAATGAAAGTCTGGAGAGAGCCGGGGTCAAGGTGCAGACTATAGATCTCTATGCCGTAACCCAGGGACCTGGCCTCATTGGTTCCCTGCTGGTCGGCCTGACTTTTGCCAAAGGACTGGCTTATTATTTTAACCGGCCGCTAATCGGCGTTGATCACCTTGAGGCTCATCTGGAAGCAGCCTTTATTGAAAATCCTGATATTGAGTTTCCAGCTCTGGCTTTGCTGGTGTCGGGCGGGCATACTTCGCTTTATTTTCTGGAAAAGCCGTTGTCTTATCGGCTGCTGGGCAAAACCAGAGACGATGCGGCCGGCGAATGCCTGGATAAAATCGCCAAATTTCTTGATCTGGGTTATCCAGGTGGGCCGGTTATAGAAAAGCTGGCCCGGGGTGGTAGCAGTCAGCGTTTCCATTTTTCAGTGCCGAAAATGAAGAAACCTGGCTATGACTTTAGCTTCTCCGGTCTGAAAACAGCTGCTCTGAAAGTAATCCGGGAAAATGGTTTAAAGCGCGATCACCCGGCGCTGAGCGACTTTCTGGCCAGCTTTGAGGAGATTGTGGTCAGGAGTCTGCTGGAAAAAGTCAGCCAGGCGATAATTGAATTTAAGCCGGTTGCTCTTATTCTCGGTGGCGGTGTAGCCCGCAACGGGCGACTCCGAACGGCGTTTACCCGGCTGGCAGCAGAGAATAATCTGCCGGCCTATATTCCTTCGCCCCGGCTCTGCACCGACAATGCTGGCATGGTTGGCGCCCTGGCCTGGAAGAAATACAGGTGGGGAGAGCCGCTGAGGCTTGACCTTGGACTCGATGCCTACCCCAGGTAAGTCAGAACCTACCTGCTGGTTAAAAAGGCGGCTGGCTGAGAAAAGAGGGGACCTTTTTTCGTTTTTATTATTAGTCAGGTTTTGCCCGGTCGGTCGTAATATTTGTGTTGAGGCTGTTTGCTTTAAATAGCCTGCTTTTGTTAAACTTAACTTAAATTTAAAATGAAAATTTTAAGGGAACTGACCAGGAGGCCAAAGGTGAAAATAAAATCAAGCCTGCTAAAGGCGACAATTTATGTTCTGTTAATCTCAGGGCTGACGGCCGGGCTGGCTGCTCAGGAAAGTAGCCCGCAAGAAATATCCTTAGGACTGGAAGAGGCAATTTTAAGAGCCTTAAGGCAAAATCTTAATCTGGTGGCAGAAGTTTATTCGACAGAACTGGCTGGCCAATCAATTTCCAGAGCTAAAGAAATTTATTACCCACAGCTTGATTTTTCCTATGGGACCGATCGCACCGAACAGCCTTCAACCTGGTGGATTCAGAGTGCAGGCCTTTATACAGAAAAATCCCATACTTACCAGGCTGCTCTGTCGCAGACTATTCCTCTCGGTGGGAAATTATCAGTGGTGCTGTACAATTATAATTCCAATACTAACCAGCGCGGTCAGCTGCTTAATCCTTATTATCAAACGACTTTACAATTTGGTTTTGAACAACCTCTCCTGAAAAATTTTGGGCCGAAAATAGCTAAGAAGGAAATAATTATTGCCCGCCAGAATTATTCTATTTCTGAAGCCCAGTTGAAGAGTCAGGTTATTGATACGATTTATCAGGTGGAAGAGGCCTACTGGAATCTGGTCATGGCTCAGGAAAATCTCAAAGTCAGACAGCAATCTTTGCAACTGGCCCGTGATGAACTGACCAAAACTTCCAAAGAAATCGAAGTTGGACATACAGCAGCAATTGAGATTTTAAATGTTCAGGCCACAGTCTCACAGCGGGAAGCAGACATTGTTCAGGCTGAGGCTGACGTCCGGATAGCCGAAAACCGGCTAAAAGTGGTTTTAAACCTGACCAGTGGCACCGAGCTTCAATCAATTCGACTAAACCTTAAGGACAAACCAGAATTCAAGCCGGTTAAAATCAGCCTGGAAGAAGCCGGAGAGATCGCTCTGGCTAACCGGCCTGATTTGCAAATCAATAGTCTGACCAGTGAAAGCAAGCGATTTAATCTGGAGGTAGCCAGAAATCAACTTCTGCCCCAGCTTGATTTGAATTTTTCCTACCGCAGCCCGGGGATATCAGGTGACTATCTGATTTATCAGGACGATAATCCTTTGACAGGTATAGTGATTGGCAAGGTTCCGGGCAGCAGCTGGAATTCTGTTAAAGATGCCATGAAATTTCTTTATAACAACTGGTCATTGAATTTTACTCTAACTATTCCGGTGGCTGACCTGGTGAGCCGTTCTAATTATGCCGTGGCCAGGACTGAGCTGGCTCAATCGCTGGCCAAGCAAAAAGCTTTAGAACAGCAAGCTCTGCTGGAAGTGACGGAAGCGGTCAACAACATTGCCACTTATGCTAAGAGTGTCGAAGCTTATCGGGTGGCCAGAGAATTTGCCGAAAAGAATCTTGAAGCCGAAAATAGAAAATTAGCACTTGGCTTGAGCAGCAATTATTTTGTTCTTGAGGCTCAGGACAGGCTGGCCAACGCTCGCTCCAATGAGCTCAGAGCTCTGGTCAATTACAATCTAGCTCTGGCCAGGCTGGAGAAGGTTTCAGGCACGAGTCTGGCCAACAGGAATATTAATCTGACCCAGGTTGGACTGAAATAATAATTCCCGTGGTTTAAATTTATTCATTCTTTGAGCTGGAACCAACGGGTGGAAAACTGAATAAGAGGAGAAAAAATTGGCAATTTTACTGGCGGCGGCTGACCCGCAGGATGAACTGGAGTTAAAACATCTGTTTTTTATCGCCCAGGAGCTTAAAAAGAGGGGCTACCCCTTTTATTTTCTAACCAATCCAGGAAATAAATTATCCTCGCAGGCAAAATTAGCTGGCTATCCTGTTTTGAATTTTAAACCGGCGAGTGCTGGTGGCTGGCTGGCTAACTGGCGGCTGGCCAGAAAAATGAAAAAAAACCGGGCATCTCTTATTCATTTTTTTGATGAGGAAGCCCTGGCTGCCGGCCTCAAAGCCAGTCAGCAAGCCGAGGTCGCTATCAAACTGGCCTCGGTTAAAACTGATTGGCTGAAAAAAGTTCAACCTGCTAAGTTCAGGCTGCTTGATTCTTTGATCTGTGCCAGTGATGAAAATAAACGTCAATGGTTAAAAAATGATGAGCTGGGGGTGAAGTCAATTGAAGTCATTCCACCTGGTCTTGATTTTTCTAAATATCAGAATAAGCAGAAGAAAACTTTTTTAAGAGACGAACTCGGGCTAAAAGAAGAAGACTTTCTGGCCGGTTTGCTGACTCCCCTGGAGGACCTGAAAATATTCAGGGAGCAGCTGGAAGCTCTTAAGATTTTAAACGAACAGGCGCCAAGGCTTAAAGTGATTATCCTTGGTCAGGGCAGCCTGCATCTTGAACAACTGCGACATGAAGAGCCACTGGCTGGCGAGAATCTTTATTTTTACCTTGGATTTGAGGAAAAGAGGGCTGAGGCTCTGGCTTCGCTTGACCTGTTTATTTTCGGAGCTTTTTCTTTACCAGAGGAATATCTGCTGGAGGCCATGGCCTCCAGATTGCCAGTGGTCGGGGTTATGGCAGCTGGCAGGACTGAACTCATTATAAATAGAGAGACCGGATTTCTTGTTCCGCCTAATGACCCTCAGCCCCTGGCCCAGGCCATTCTCAAAATTTATCTTGACCGCAGCCTGGCCCAGCAACTCGCTCAACAAGCTTATAATCTTGTCTTTAATAAACATTCATGTGAGGCTATGGCCGAAAAGGTCGTAAATTATTACGAACTATTAGCCTTGCAGAAAGGAGTCAGGCTTGGCCGGTAAAGTCATCATAGGTAAAATCTTAAAAAGGGATGACCTGGAGAAACTGGTTGAGATTCAGCGCCTGGTCTGGAAACATGCTGATCTCGATATTACTCCGGTTCATCAGTTCTGCATTTCAACCTTCATGGGAGGCATTGTTCTGGGGGCCTGGGTGGACGGGGAGCTGGCTGGATTTGTTTATTCTTTTCCAGCCATCTTCAGAGGACGTTTCTGTCATCATTCGCATCTTCTGGCCGTTCTACCCGAATATCGAGGCTACGGGCTCGGCAAGCGCCTGAAATGGGCTCAGCGGCGGGAAGTATTGAAGATCGGTCTCGATGTCATCACCTGGACCTATGATCCCATGCAGAGCCGTAACGCCAATCTAAATCTGCACACGCTGGGAGGCATCTGCCGGACGTATCTTCCGGACTTTTATGGCGAGACACCTTCCCTGAGATTGGGGCCCGGCATTCCAGCTGACCGTTTGCTCGTCGAATGGCCGATAAAGACAGCGCGTGTCGAGCAAAAAGCCAGAGGGAAAAAAGAGCCTCCACTTGAGCCCGATTCGTACCCTAAGGTGCTTGAGGGTCAGCTGGCTCCAAACGGGCAATATCTTCCTGGAAAACCACACCTCAAGCTGAAGGAACCAATCCTCCTGGCTGAAACAGTGCGCGAGGTTGAAGCGCTGCGGCCGACGCCCGAAGTCATCGCTGCCTGGCAAGCCGCTTTAAGGCAGGTTTTCAAACATTATTTCCAGCAGGGTTATGCCGTGGTCGATTTTTCTTTTGGCGAAAAATGTTATTATGTTTTGAGCAACAGGCTTAAAAACATCGTGCCGGAAGAAGGCGGGGCCCGAAAAAAGGCCTTAAAAAAGTCATAAGCTCAAAAAACTGCTTGGCCGGAAGGCTAAATGGCTGAGGCTTAAATCGTTCGGGTTGGGCCAGAAGAGAAGACCTTCTAGCTATGTTAGCCAGGCGGCCTTGATTACTGGATTAGAGGTTAAATTTAACTTGAAAAATTAAATTGGAAAGGCAGGGACAAAATGGCCATTGACCGAATTGAACTTAATTTTATGCGTCTTCCTTATGTCCATTTTTTTGAGACGAGTTTTGGTCGCTCCTATGATCGGACTTTTATTATTGTCAGAGTCTATGAGGGTGGAGTGGTTGGCTACGGCGAATGCGTGGCGGAAGAAAAGCCGCTTTATTCAGGCGAAACAACCGAAACAGCCTGGCACATACTTAAGGATTTTCTGGTGCCGCTGGTCTTTAAGCAAGGGATTGTTGAACCGGAGGATTTTTATACGGCCGCGAAGATTTTTAAAGAAAACAGAATGGCCAAAGCAGGCCTGGAACTGGCCCTCTGGGATTTAAAAGCGAAAAAGCAGGGGCTCCCACTCTATAAGCTTTACGGTGGGGTAAGAGAGGAAATTGCAGCTGGAGTCAGCGCCGGCATTGAGGATTCGATTCCGGATCTTCTCAATATGATCGAAAATTATCGGTCTCAGGGTTACGAGCGCATCAAGATAAAAATCAAACCAGGCTGGGATATCGAGGTCTGCCAGGCCATAAGGGAAAAATATCCAGAGCTTCTCCTTCAGGCTGATGCCAACGGCATTTATTCGCCTGAAGAGGCCGACCATCTGCGTGAGCTCGATGCTTTTAAGCTCCTCATGCTGGAACAACCCTTCCCGCCTTATGATTTGTGGGAACACAGTCAACTCCAGAAAAAAATGAGCACACCGCTTTGTCTGGATGAAAGCATCATCTCTTATGAAACGACTAAAGCCGCCCTGGAAATGGGTAGCTGCCGGATCATCAATATAAAAGTCGGGCGGGTGGGCGGTGTTGTAGAGGTGCGGAAAATTCACGACTACTGCCAGCGTTATGGGGTCGGGGTGTGGTGCGGTGGGATGCTGGAAAGCGGCCTCGGCCGTGCCCATAATTTGCACATCGCCACTTTGCCTGATTTTAAATATCCCAACGACCTTTCAGCCAGTGCCCGATATTATCAGGAGGACCTGATTGAACCCCCGATTGTTTTGAGCCGCCCGGGCTATGTGCGGGTGCCGGAAGGACCGGGTATTGGAGTTAATCCAGTTGAGGAGAGAATCGAAAAGGCGACGATCAAAAAGGAAGTTCTAAAGCCCTGAGCGTTTTTAGACTTAGTATAAATTTATAATGAGTCTAAAAACAGGCTTAAAAGGGAATCGAAGCTGAACAGCCCAGAAAAATAAGAGGCGAGCCAGATAAATAAGGGACGAGGCTGGAACCTCAAAGTGTAGCCGAGCCGTAACTCAGCGATACAGTGAGGCCGAAAGGGAAAATGATAGACTGAGGGCGCGATGGCAGGTAAGATAGATATCAAGATAGACAAATCATAGAAAGGTAGCCGAATAAAAATCAAATGAAAAAACTGATCATCCTGGGAGCAGGAACAGGCGGCACAATTATGGCTAATAAACTCGCCGGGCCGCTCCGCAGGCGTGGCTGGAAGATTACCGTAGTTGACCGGGATGATAACCATTATTATCAGCCTGGTTTTTTGTTTGTGCCTTTTGGTCTTTACCAGCCGGAGGATCTGGTCAGGCGGCGGTCAGCGCTTCTGCCGCGGGGAGTTGAGTTTATAACGAAAGAAGTTGAGGAGATTAAGCCTGAAAAGAAGGCCATAAAGCTGGCTGATGGTGAAGAGCTGGGCTATGACCTTCTCCTTATCGCCACTGGTAATCATATCTGCCCGGAGGAAACAGCGGGACTTCTCGACGGCTGGCGACAGAATATTTTTGATTATTATTCCCTCGATGGAGCCGCAGCTCTGGCCAGTAAACTCGAACAATTCAAGGAAGGAACCCTGGTTGTCCACATCAACGAGATGCCGATTAAATGCAACGTCTCGCCACTCGAATTTGCTTTTCTGGCTGATTGGTATTTTAAAAAAAGAGGAGTCCGCGAGAATATCAAAATTATTTATCTCACGCCGATCTCGGGAGCTTTCACCCGACCGGTGGCCACCCGTTTCCTCGGGGATCTTCAAGCCGAAAAGCAAATTGAAGTCGAAAGTTTTTTCATGACAGAAAGGGTTGAGGCAGAAGCCGGCAAGATCATTGGCTATGACGGGCGGCAGGTGGCTTTTGACCTGCTGGTCACCATCCCGACCAATATGGGCTCAGAGCTAATCAAACGTTCGGGCCTGGGTGATGAGATGAATTATGTCCCGGTGGATAAAGGCGGCTTTCGCTCTGAAAAGTATGCGGATATTTTTGTTATCGGCGATGCGGCCGCCACTTCCTGGACTAAAGCCGGGGCGGTTGCCCATTTTGCCTCTGAAATTCTCTTTGAAATTATCCTGGCGGAAATTGATGGTAAGCCAACTGAGGCTGAGTTTGATGGCCATGCTAATTGCTTCATAGAGACAGGTTTTGGCCAGGCTGTGGTAATTGATTACAACGAAAAGGTGGAGCCTCTTCCGGGGAAATATCCTATTCCAATCATCGGGCCTATGTCACTTCTTAAAGAGACGCGGATTAACCACTGGTCAAAGCTGGCCTTTGAATGGGTTTACTGGCACTGGCTGCTCAAAGGGCGTCCGATACCATTCGTGCCGGCGAGGATGAGCATGGCCGGGAAAAAGGATGTCCGGGGCACGACGACGACCTGAGGGGATCTGGTAATTAATCACCAGAGTCGACTCCGAACACGGAATATCGTGCGGTAATAATCCTTTTCGGCATTTTCAGGAACAGATTTTAGCTTGACCTCTTCAATCGGTTAGCATCGTACTTTTTTCAGTTTCGCTTCTCTGTCTTCTTTCTGCTGAAATATCAGTGGCTAATAGTACACAGCTCTGATAAAGGCAGTTCGAATGTCTTTCGTTTTAATCTGACTCAGAACCAGACGGTTATCCTGGATTATCCTGCCGACCTTTAAAATTTAAAGACCTTGCCCCGCAGAATAACCAGCTCAGGATGGCCGAGATTATCAAATGACTTGAGCGGGTTATCCTTGACGATCTGGAGGTCGGCCGCTTTGCCGGCTTCGATTGTCCCCAGCTCATCTTCGAGACCCAGGATGCGAGCACCATTTCTCGTTGCGCAAACAATGGCTTCCATCGGGCTCATCCCGAGGCGGACAAAATAGCGCATCTCATCAAAATAGATGCCGGGGTACATTTCGCGGTATTCACCATTGGCATCCGTGCCGATCCCCATCAGGATATGGCGGGCATAGGCTTTTTTAAAGAGTGTCTCGTGCATGGCCATTGACCAGCCGCGCTTTTCAATCAGAAAAGAACCGATGTCATTTCGCTGGTAGCTGGCGTAATAAGTCTGGAGAGTCGGAACATCAAAGACGCCCTTTTCAGCCATCAGGTCGAGGGCTTCATCGTCCATTTCGTTGAGGTGTTCGATGCATTCAACACCGGCTTCGATGGCAACTTTGGTCATGGTCGGGGGGATGGTGTCAGAACCGCCTCCACCGTGAGCCGTGATGTTGAGGCCGAGTGTCTTAGCCTCTTCGACGGCGGCCCGGGCTTCTTCTAAGGTGAACTGCGGAGAAATCTTGATGTGCTTGAAGCCAGCAGCATACATCTCGCGGACAGCTCGGCGCCATTCCCATGGTCCGTTAACTGCCAGGGCGCCGTGCATGGTGTAGGCGTGGCCGCCAGTGATGGTAATCAAGTCGCCACAGGGATAAAGCCTGATGCTGTCTATGTAACCGTTTCGCTGAGCGCGGAGAAGAGCCTGCATGGTCTCAATCGGCGAGCCAACATCACGGACGGCCGTTACCCCGCAGCGGAGATAATTATTCATAAGCTGAAGCGCACGGAGTGTGGCCAGGCTGTTTGAATCCTGATAATACTCCAGACGGCTCGTCTCTGTGCCAAGGTGAATATGGCAGTCAATAAATCCAGGCAGAACAAATTTCCCGGTGGCGTCGATTTTTTGGGCTTCTTTCGGGATTTTAACCTGAGCGGCCGGGCCGACCGTCTTTATCTTATTGCTTTCGATCAGAATGACGCTGTTGGGGACAGGTTCTTTCCCCGTGCCATCAATGAGCGTCCCGCCAACTACAGCGATGAGGGCTGGCTTCGATGCGTCCTTTTTCTGGGCGGGCGTTGCCGCTTCTGCTGTCGCCGCCGATATCTGACCAAAAAGGATGCTGGAAGCAACAATCAGCACCAGCAAAAAGGTAAGGAAGCTAAAAACTTCAGGCTGGTTTAATTGCCGTTTTTTGCTTTTCATATAATTTCCCTCCCGTCTATGAAAATCAACAATCTTCTTTTATCATAAATTTCTTTAAAGTAGACAGCAAAATCACCACGGAAACAATAAGAAAAAGTGATAATAATTTCAGGCGGTTTGGGTGTCTTCGGTTTCAGTTTAATACTAAAAACGATTCCTAACATCTCCCAGCCCGACACGGCTTCTACCCTTTTGACCCGACGTTCTTCTTCCTCTTTATGGTGATCTTCTTTTGCCGGTAGCAGAGATCTATTAGTTCCTTAAACTATCTGGAAATGCCCCGCTGTTCCTCAATGCGTTTGAGCAGACCCGGAAGTTCGTCTTCAATTAATGAGAACATGTCGTGCGCTTCTTGCAAACGCTCGCGCAAGGCTGGATCTTCATCTTTGAGTAACTCCAGCCCGCGTTCGGCAATCTGATGTAGCGAAGCCATCATGCGCAGATACATGCGCATAAAGGTCACCCAGCCACCGGGGAGAAAGCGAAAGTAAATGCGACGCGGCTTCGGGGATGGAACTCGTTCAATTAATCCCATTTCGCTGAGCAAGCGGGCATTGGTACTTATGGCACTTTTGCTGGCCTGAAGCCGTTCGCACAGGTCGTCAATAGACTGCTCTGGCGGGTTGGCAATCAGTAAAACGCCCAGGATTCGACCGGCCATCCGCGGGATGCCCATCTGTTCAAAGTACAGGCTGATGTCCTCTATGAAGTGTTTTTGTTCATAGTAACGTTCAGGCATATCCATAAATCCTTTCTTATCTGGCTGAATTAGCCATAACTGCTCTTACCAGCAATCTTCCCATCGAACATCCAATATTATGTTACTACGAACCATGATTGGTGCCAAGCCGCGTGGGATGTTCCTGTTTCGCTACTCGCTTATTAAGTCCACCCTCATTGATTGCTCCGGACCAGCGAAGATAAATTACCATTGTTTGGCCTGGCCTGCAGGTTGCAGCCAGCGATTCGAGCTGCATTTCTTACCGGCAATCAATGATTAGCAATACGTTCTTGAGCGGCCACCTTAGAAGTAACAATAGGGTGATGCCTGTTGGTAATCCACTTGCCTATCTCAACCACCATCAAAAGACCCACGGCAATGCCAGCGACCTGCAACGACTGTCCCAAGTTCAGTGGCACAATTGACAATACCTTCCTCAGCCCCGGAATGACGAAGGGCAACAGGGCCACCCCAACTCCGCCAGCCACGGTCCAGACCAGTGGTTTATTGGCACTCAGCGGTGCGGTGCGGATAATCGGACGACGCAGACTGCGATAGGCGAAGATGTAGATCATCGAGTTGATAGCAAAGCTGGCAAAGACAAAGCTTCGCCCGACCGTCGGATCCTGGTGCTGCAGATAGTAATGACCGAAGAAAGCCAGCCCCACCAGCGAGCTGGCGAGGCTGATGATAGCAATCAGCGATAGTCCGAGGCGGTTCAGGATCGGCTCAGTCAATGGCCTGGGCGGCTCTTCCATAATTCCGTCTTCTTTTGGCTCGAAACCCAGGACGATATCGGATGGACCATCGCAAATCAGGTGAATCCAGAGGATCTGGGCAACCAATAACGGAGCAGGCCAACCGAGTAGCATCGCGCCGAAGACCAGCAATACCTCAGCGAAAGAGTTGGAAAGGGTGTAGGTTACTACCTTACGAATGTTTTCGAAGATGACCCGGCCTTCCTCAATGGCGGCGACGATAGTCTTGAAGTTGTTGTCCAGCAGGATTAAATCAGCCGTCTCTTTAGCCACGTCGGTGGCGGAGCCCACCACCACGCCGATATTGGCCCGTTTGAGAGCTGGAGCATCGTTGACTCCATCACCGATCATAGCCACGATTTCGCCGCGGGCTTGCAGGGCCTTGACAATGCGCAGCTTGTCATGCGGCCGGATGCGGGCAAAAACAGCTATGTCCCCGATGCGCTTGGCCAGCTCTTCATCGCTGAGTTGATTTAGCTCGTCGCCATCTATGACCTGACCGGGACGGGTAATCAAACCGATCATGGTGGCAATCCGTTCGGCGGTCTTGCGGTAGTCGCCAGTTATCATCTTAATCTTAATGCCGGCTCGCCTGGCAACCTGAATGGCCTCCTGCACTCCCTCGCGAATGGGATCTTCCATGGCCACCAGGCCCACCCAGTTGTAGCCGCTGTGATCGTCAGAAAGTCCGCCGGGGCGATAGGCCAGTCCCAGCAGCCGTAATCCTTCGCCAGCCCACTGTTCCACCTGTGATAGGATGCGGCGCCGGGCCTCGTCATCTGCTGAACACATGCCCAGCACAATCTCCGGTGCGCCCTTGAGGTAGTAGATTGTCTCACCAGCGATGCGGTTGGCCGTAATCATGAATTTGGTCTCGCTGCTGAACAGCTCTTCTCCCACTCGCTCGGCGGCCTTGGCCATGTCCTGCGGGTCGCGGCCGAGTTGGCCCCGGGCATAATCCCAGAGAGCAGCATCGACTGGTCCTTCCAGGTCATTGCAGTAGACCATAACTTCCAGAGCACGCCGGTCATCGTTAACATCGTGGCGAGTCACTCTCATTCGACCCTCGGTGAGCGTGCCTGTTTTATCCGTGCAGATGGTTGTTACTGAGCCGAGTGTCTCCACAGCCAGCAGGCGTTTGACCAGCCCGTTGCGCTTGAGAATTTTGCGCATGCCCAATACCTGGATGACGGTCACAGCAATCAGCAGGCCTTCAGGCACAGCGGCAATGGCCAGGATGATGGAGGTTCGTAGCATTTCGACGATCGGGCGGCCGGAGATGAGGCCAACAACAAAGATGGCGGCAGTGATGGCCAGGACCAATTTGGTCAGTGTTCGGCTGAAGGCTTCGAGACGAATTTGAAGCGGCGTTTTCTCTTCGATTTCCTCGCGCAGGCTGGTGGCGATGCGCCCCAGCTCGGTGGCAGCACCGATGGCTGTTACCCGCATTACACCGCGCCCGGTAAGGACGGTAGTACCCATAAAGACTTGATTCTGCCCATGATCGGTGGCCTTGGTTACCGGTTCGCTTTCGCCAGTGAGGATGGCTTCTTCGACAGTCAACTTGAGTGCCTCGAGAATTTCTCCATCGGCCGGTATATGCTCACCGGCATTGAGTAGAACGATATCATCGGGAACCAGATCCCGGACTTCGATCTCCTGCCGCTCTCCATCACGTATTACGGTGGTTGTGGGCTTGAGCAGGCCTTTGAGGGCAATATAAGTGACCTGGGCCTTGTACTCCTGAACGAAACCCAGGATGGCGTCCAGTATGACGACTACCATAATAATGGCAAAGTCGCCATATTCGCCAACGGCCAGCGAGATGGCCGCAGCTACCAGGATGATGTAGACCAGCGGGTTCTTGAACTGGTTAAAGAAAATGGTCAGAACCGAGGTTTTCTTGCCCTGGGGGAGAGCATTTGGGCCGTACTGGCGGCGTCGTTCTTCGACTTCTGCAGTCGTTAGACCATTGAATTGAGGTGTTGATGGCATGGTTATTTTCCTATATACAGGGGCAGCTTTTGAGCTTCCAGGCTTTGTTTTTTATCCAGCCTGAACGGGGAGTCCTTTGGATGTCCCCGCCCCAACCGTGTCTTCATTAAGAAGTGCAGTCTACCAAGTTCTCAACATTCTGTCAATACAGAACGTTAATTATGTTAGTTACAGTTGAAAAGCAAACTCTTCACGCTTGAAAAGCGAACTGTTGATGAGGCCTTCCATGTTAGAGGGAATGCACAGAACGCCTATACAGGCGAATTGGTTCTCAAATGCCTTCTAGCTTAGAGAAAAAAATAACTGTCAATGCTTATCCCCACATCGAGTTCGATGACCATCAAATCCCTCTTCTCAAAGTTCCCATTAGCCAGCAAATAGATATTCATCTAGTCCCAGACCTTAAAGGCGGTTCACTTGAAGCTCGGCGCTGGTGGAATAACCAGTTCAATAACTCTATTATCTTTCCTCCAACAGGCTTCCCAAGAGTTCACTCTTGAAGTGGCTAATAGTTCACTTTCCAACTTTTGCTAACATCCTTGTTTTTCTGGAACCACTACTTAGACAAGGAGTTTAAAAATGAAAGTCAGAGGGATTGAGATGTTTCAATCCTTGTTTTTCTGGAACCACTACTTAGACTTATATCCACTCAAACAACTGGATTATATAACTGCTGTTTCAATCCTTGTTTTTCTGGAACCACTACTTAGACCGATATACAGGGGTTGGAACAGCGTCAATATCACTACGTTTCAATCCTTGTTTTTCTGGAACCACTACTTAGACGAAACGTTAATAAAGAAAATCTTATTAACGTTAACTGTTTCAATCCTTGTTTTTCTGGAACCACTACTTAGACAGAAAGCTATTGAAGCACTCGATGCTGAATATGATAATTTCAATCCTTGTTTTTCTGGAACCACTACTTAGACTTTCTTTCATCTCTCTCATCCTTTCGCCCTAAATATAGTTTCAATCCTTGTTTTTCTGGAACCACTACTTAGACTTTGCCTTCTATTCACGGAACTGCTAATTTGCCGGTTGTTTCAATCCTTGTTTTTCTGGAACCACTACTTAGACGCGAAAGTCCTTGACGCTCGATCAACCGATGATTTGTTTCAATCCTTGTTTTTCTGGAACCACTACTTAGACAGCCGGGCGATGTCACAGATCACTTCACGGGGTTTAAGTTTCAATCCTTGTTTTTCTGGAACCACTACTTAGACAAAAACTACGAGATACCCGCAGAAGTGAAAAAGCAGTAGTTTCAATCCTTGTTTTTCTGGAACCACTACTTAGACGCGGTCAGCTTCCTCAGGCGAGAACTCAATTGTCGAGTTTCAATCCTTGTTTTTCTGGAACCACTACTTAGACACCATCAGGCCTTATCTCTTCTACGGTGACTATATAGTTTCAATCCTTGTTTTTCTGGAACCACTACTTAGACAGGAAATAATGAGCATATGCAGTTTCCCTTGGGCGTTTCAATCCTTGTTTTTCTGGAACCACTACTTAGACGAAAATGAGAGTAGGCGGGCCCGCTGGGTCGAAATGTTTCAATCCTTGTTTTTCTGGAACCACTACTTAGACTCGGTTCGATAGAAAAACCATCATCATCTGCCCCGTGTTTCAATCCTTGTTTTTCTGGAACCACTACTTAGACCTGTGATGTCGTAATACATTTCAGCTCGATTTGGGAAGTTTCAATCCTTGTTTTTCTGGAACCACTACTTAGACTCCAATGTAATAATGCCAGCCAGACGGTCGATTAAGTTTCAATCCTTGTTTTTCTGGAACCACTACTTAGACAAATTGCCAATGTCAATAGCTCCGGACTACTTTTTTGTTTCAATCCTTGTTTTTCTGGAACCACTACTTAGACGACAAGTTTTACGAGCAAACAGACAGGGAAATTCGTGTTTCAATCCTTGTTTTTCTGGAACCACTACTTAGACTCAATATACTCACCAAATATCTGCCTGGTCGCTGGGTGTTTCAATCCTTGTTTTTCTGGAACCACTACTTAGACCCGTTATATGGCTTGTTTTTTGATAGGATTATTTTTTGTTTCAATCCTTGTTTTTCTGGAACCACTACTTAGACTGTATCCAGGAACTTTAAGCTCCGTGAGTTCCAAAGGTTTCAATCCTTGTTTTTCTGGAACCACTACTTAGACGCCAGATGGGTAATTCAAAATTAGCCAGAGTTTCAGTTTCAATCCTTGTTTTTCTGGAACCACTGCTTAGACCTATTGGTGTTGCGAGCAATGTTTAGAATAGTCTGGTTTCAATCCTTGTTTTTCTGGAACCACTGCTTAGACCTTGATTCGATACTATGGTATTTAGAAAAGATGGTAGTTTCAATCCTTGTTTTTCTGGAACCACTACTTAGACTCTATCGGGACGCCGACCCGCCCGCTCACTGCTGGTAGTTTCAATCCTTGTTTTTCTGGAACCACTACTTAGACTCCAGATGGGCGGGGGCCAGGTAGCGGTGGCCGCTAGTTTCAATCCTTGTTTTTCTGGAACCACTACTTAGACGTGAGACGGGTCTTCAAATGAAAGACTTAATTGAAGTGTTTCAATCCTTGTTTTTCTGGAACCACTACTTAGACTAGATATCGTTATATGCTGCCTGTGAAGCTCCAGGTTTCAATCCTTGTTTTTCTGGAACCACTACTTAGACACCAAATAAGGTGAGATAACTTCTTGAATTCTTGTCTGTTTCAATCCTTGTTTTTCTGGAACCACTACTTAGACCATATGCTGAATGGCCTGTATTGGAACTGTGTCCGAGTTTCAATCCTTGTTTTTCTGGAACCACTACTTAGACTTCATTGTGCCTTCATACCATGCCATGATTTTTCTCCTGTTTCAATCCTTGTTTTTCTGGAACCACTACTTAGACTCACCAGGCAAGGGAAATAGATGGTAATTTTGTAAGTTTCAATCCTTGTTTTTCTGGAACCACTACTTAGACAATTGGCTACCAAGGTTCTAGTAATGGGCTTCCCTGTTTCAATCCTTGTTTTTCTGGAACCACTACTTAGACCGGGGATCGCTTGGTTATTCATCGCATACCTTCACCGTTTCAATCCTTGTTTTTCTGGAACCACTACTTAGACCATATAGAGGCTACACGAGCGGTAGAAACATATATCGTTTCAATCCTTGTTTTTCTGGAACCACTACTTAGACAAAGAGATGATAGTCAATCTTATAAAGGCGTATCTCTGTTTCAATCCTTGTTTTTCTGGAACCACTACTTAGACTCGTTTGTAATAAAAAATGCGATATTCTGGTTTTTTGTTTCAATCCTTGTTTTTCTGGAACCACTGCTTAGACCAGAGTCAATCGAGCGACTTAAGAAGTTTGACTGGATGTTTCAATCCTTGTTTTTCTGGAACCACTGCTTAGACGAAAAACGATAGCCTGGGTGGAGACCTCGGCTGGCGGTTTCAATCCTTGTTTTTCTGGAACCACTGCTTAGACTCAATCGCCGCTATCTCGAGCTCAACCCGGGCTCGGTGTTTCAATCCTTGTTTTTCTGGAACCACTGCTTAGACAACCTTCCCGTCTTCTGAGCCGCCTGCCGATATTCAGGTTTCAATCCTTGTTTTTCTGGAACCACTGCTTAGACCCGAGCCCCGCCGAGCGGTATCGTGAGATACTGCTGTTTCAATCCTTGTTTTTCTGGAACCACTGCTTAGACGAAAAACGATAGCCTGGGTGGAGACCTCGGCTGGCGGTTTCAATCCTTGTTTTTCTGGAACCACTGCTTAGACTCAATCGCCGCTATCTCGAGCTCAACCCGGGCTCGGTGTTTCAATCCTTGTTTTTCTGGAACCACTGCTTAGACAACCTTCCCGTCTTCTGAGCCGCCTGCCGATATTCAGGTTTCAATCCTTGTTTTTCTGGAACCACTGCTTAGACTCCTTTTTTTCAACATAGGCATTAATAAGCTCCAAGTTTCAATCCTTGTTTTTCTGGAACCACTGCTTAGACTTAACAATTCTTTCCGATGATTCTTTAAGGCCTCTAGTTTCAATCCTTGTTTTTCTGGAACCACTGCTTAGACGAGGATATCCGAAAGCTTTATATTCGGATTTTTTTGTTTCAATCCTTGTTTTTCTGGAACCACTGCTTAGACGAAAAACGATAGCCTGGGTGGAGACCTCGGCTGGCGGTTTCAATCCTTGTTTTTCTGGAACCACTGCTTAGACTCAATCGCCGCTATCTCGAGCTCAACCCGGGCTCGGTGTTTCAATCCTTGTTTTTCTGGAACCACTGCTTAGACTCCAGAGACTTGGCTTGCTCCCTGGTAATAGCTTGAGTTTCAATCCTTGTTTTTCTGGAACCACTGCTTAGACCGCTGTAATTAATCGGCTTATATTATATCTACTAAGTTTCAATCCTTGTTTTTCTGGAACCACTGCTTAGACTGTGCCTGTTTATGAGCGTATATGGGATCAGGTTGGCTGTTTCAATCCTTGTTTTTCTGGAACCACTGCTTAGACCCGCCACGCCTCACCGATGAGCGCGTAATCGGCTAGTTTCAATCCTTGTTTTTCTGGAACCACTGCTTAGACCGGGCGCGGCGGTTTATCAATGATGACACCGATAAAGTTTCAATCCTTGTTTTTCTGGAACCACTGCTTAGACAAACGACAAGGGCGATAGCTTTATCCCGACCCTTAGTTTCAATCCTTGTTTTTCTGGAACCACTGCTTAGACGCTTGTATTATTCAAATGGAAATGGCGGGGCAACTTGGGGTTTCAATCCTTGTTTTTCTGGAACCACTGCTTAGACCCTGGAGTGTATTCGCCGACATAATCTAAGTTAGGAGTTTCAATCCTTGTTTTTCTGGAACCACTGCTTAGACTCTGTTTCGATAACCAGGCTCTTGTCATCTTGTTTGCTGTTTCAATCCTTGTTTTTCTGGAACCACTGCTTAGACCTGGGAAGCTAACCGGCAGAGAGTCAATCGTTGCCTTGTTTCAATCCTTGTTTTTCTGGAACCACTGCTTAGACCCTGAGTTACTCTGGAGCAACTCTGGCGTAATAAAGTTTCAATCCTTGTTTTTCTGGAACCACTGCTTAGACACCTTAAGCCCCCCTAAACAATCAGAAATCCGCCTGTTTCAATCCTTGTTTTTCTGGAACCACTGCTTAGACAGGGGAGGGGATTGCTCCCCCCCCGATGAAAGGAGGTGTTTCAATCCTTGTTTTTCTGGAACCACTGCTTAGACAGCGGGACGAAGGTGGCGAAGACGACGATTGCGAGGAGTTTCAATCCTTGTTTTTCTGGAACCACTGCTTAGACGCATCGCCACCAAACTTCCCAACGCTCCCGGGCTGGTTTCAATCCTTGTTTTTCTGGAACCACTGCTTAGACATCAAGCCTCTGTGCTATCTCCTTCGGCTCTCGCTGTTTCAATCCTTGTTTTTCTGGAACCACTGCTTAGACCACTCACCATCTCACTCGCCGCACTTAAATACATCTGTTTCAATCCTTGTTTTTCTGGAACCACTGCTTAGACACCTTCGGCTTGACGCCCCCTGGAGAAGAAAATCGAAGTTTCAATCCTTGTTTTTCTGGAACCACTGCTTAGACTGCTGGGAGATGGGGAAAATAAAACATACAGCAATTAGTTTCAATCCTTGTTTTTCTGGAACCACTGCTTAGACCTCACGCCCGCCATCTCATACATCGGATTTGGCTCTTTGTTTCAATCCTTGTTTTTCTGGAACCACTGCTTAGACCCCGGACGACCTGATAGAGCTTCCCGAACTCAGCGCGTTTCAATCCTTGTTTTTCTGGAACCACTGCTTAGACCCCGGGAATCAGGGTGTTCAATCAGCCAGTGGTGGTGTTTCAATCCTTGTTTTTCTGGAACCACTGCTTAGACAGGAAGCCAACAAGAGGCCGATGCGCTGGAGGGTTGGTTTCAATCCTTGTTTTTCTGGAACCACTGCTTAGACGCGGGCTGGACCGTGGAAGAGGCCTTGCAAACATGAAGTTTCAATCCTTGTTTTTCTGGAACCACAGCTTAGACGATATATACGTCGACAATTCGTCGACGCCTGCCCATGTTTCAATCCTTGTTTTTCTGGAACCACTGCTTAGACTTGATTGACGTAACCACCACTTCCTGCTTTTTTGCGGTTTCAATCCTTGTTTTTCTGGAACCACTGCTTAGACTCAACTCCCGGGAATATTCAGGTTGAAAACTGGCTGGGTTTCAATCCTTGTTTTTCTGGAACCACTGCTTAGACCTGATAGGTCGAGCTGAAAGACTTCGGAATGGTAAGTTTCAATCCTTGTTTTTCTGGAACCACTGCTTAGACTTTTCTTGGCATATCTATCGGTCAGGGCAGGCGGAAGTTTCAATCCTTGTTTTTCTGGAACCACTGCTTAGACCAGCAGCGGACAACCTACGATATCCCGGCTGAAGTGTTTCAATCCTTGTTTTTCTGGAACCACTGCTTAGACTATTTTCGAAGGACTCGGGATCCTGAGGTTTGAGGTCTGTTTCAATCCTTGTTTTTCTGGAACCACTGCTTAGACCCCGGATGAAGCCTTCGCTGTGATTGAGCCGGCGTAGTTTCAATCCTTGTTTTTCTGGAACCACTGCTTAGACTCGAGAAGGTCGGCCAGAGCGAGTTTCTCCTCGGGAGTTTCAATCCTTGTTTTTCTGGAACCACTGCTTAGACTTGATGGGCAGGAATATGGATATATCAAGAATTTCTGTTTCAATCCTTGTTTTTCTGGAACCACTGCTTAGACATGGCGTCTCTTTCAACGGCAGTTCAACAAGCTGGAGTTTCAATCCTTGTTTTTCTGGAACCACTGCTTAGACTATTTGATCCGCTTCATCTTTGCCTGGATTGATTGAATGTTTCAATCCTTGTTTTTCTGGAACCACTGCTTAGACTTGCCCTGGATATTGCAGATATGCCCGAGTTTCTCGGTTTCAATCCTTGTTTTTCTGGAACCACTGCTTAGACGTGGAAATATCACAGATTATCTACGGCCTGGCAAGTTTCAATCCTTGTTTTTCTGGAACCACTGCTTAGACAACCCGCTCTTGCGCTGTTTCACTTTTCATTTCCCAAGTTTCAATCCTTGTTTTTCTGGAACCACTGCTTAGACAAGAAACATTAATAAAACAAAATAATACCAACACCAGTTTCAATCCTTGTTTTTCTGGAACCACTGCTTAGACAAATGAGGGAAAGATGAAAAAAAGGGAAAAAAAGAAGTTTCAATCCTTGTTTTTCTGGAACCACTGCTTAGACCAAAGAAAATCACCAGGCATCGTTGTTCGGGGCTAAGTTTCAATCCTTGTTTTTCTGGAACCACTGCTTAGACCGACTTTAAGCTTCTCGATGTTGATTTTTTCATCAGTTTCAATCCTTGTTTTTCTGGAACCACTGCTTAGACTGAACCTGTCAAGAGTCCATTGTCCCGGCGCCCCTCTCGGTTTCAATCCTTGTTTTTCTGGAACCACTGCTTAGACTGACCTGGAGCGAGCTTCTTGAAAAGTATCTGATGCAGTTTCAATCCTTGTTTTTCTGGAACCACTGCTTAGACGTGCCGGTGCAGTCTGGGCTATTCAGCCAGAAGGAGGGTTTCAATCCTTGTTTTTCTGGAACCACTGCTTAGACAAAATTGCATATTTCTTTTATTTTCAAGCACTTAGTTTCAATCCTTGTTTTTCTGGAACCACTGCTTAGACCAGCCTGGCCCGGCGAGACTCTTCTGGCTCAAGACCGTTTCAATCCTTGTTTTTCTGGAACCACTGCTTAGACAAAGTTAGAGTCTAAACTATAAAAACAATTGCTCAGTTTCAATCCTTGTTTTTCTGGAACCACTGCTTAGACAAGTGGTCAGGTATGAATAGAGGGTAGAAATGGCAGAGTTTCAATCCTTGTTTTTCTGGAACCACTGCTTAGACGGGGAATGGGAAACTTCAGACGCAGGCAAACTGATAGGTTTCAATCCTTGTTTTTCTGGAACCACTGCTTAGACTCAGCCTTTCAGCGAGGTAATTACCGGCGGTATTAAGTTTCAATCCTTGTTTTTCTGGAACCACTGCTTAGACACTTTGCAAAACTAATTAAAGACGTCAATGAGCGGAGTTTCAATCCTTGTTTTTCTGGAACCACTGCTTAGACTCGGCTTTAAGACTCGCCATGCCTCATTAAAAATCAGTTTCAATCCTTGTTTTTCTGGAACCACTGCTTAGACTTAGCTGAGGAAAATCAGAAGCTCGCCGAGGCTGTGTTTCAATCCTTGTTTTTCTGGAACCACTGCTTAGACCATGGCGGCGTCGTCAACGCTAATAAAGCCGCCGTGAGTTTCAATCCTTGTTTTTCTGGAACCACTGCTTAGACCCTTAAGGCGCGAGGGGAGCTATGAAAAAATATTAGTTTCAATCCTTGTTTTTCTGGAACCACTGCTTAGACTCGGCACCAGTCATCGGCGGTTTTGTCTGCCGACTGTTTCAATCCTTGTTTTTCTGGAACCACTGCTTAGACCTCAGACTCTGCGGCGGCCGCCATAGCCTGCTTAGGTTTCAATCCTTGTTTTTCTGGAACCACTGCTTAGACTGGCATGTCAATAAGCTCACCCTCAAGATCATGGCAGTTTCAATCCTTGTTTTTCTGGAACCACTGCTTAGACGTTATTCATCATCACCTCTCTAACCCAGATTGAATTTGTTTCAATCCTTGTTTTTCTGGAACCACTGCTTAGACGGGTTAGCCCTCGGCGCCGCTATTGCTAAATGAGGAGAGTTTCAATCCTTGTTTTTCTGGAACCACTGCTTAGACTCGGGAGTCTCAATCATTTTCTCAAGCTGTTTTAGGTTTCAATCCTTGTTTTTCTGGAACCACTGCTTAGACCTCTAAAAAAGGGCAGGGCTCAGGCTGATAGCCGGAGTTTCAATCCTTGTTTTTCTGGAACCACTGCTTAGACCTGCTTTTGTCAAGCGGTCGGTTCAACGTAAGCGGTTTCAATCCTTGTTTTTCTGGAACCACTGCTTAGACAGTAGTTCGCTGTTAGTCATTTTTGTTAGTCCTCTCGTTTCAATCCTTGTTTTTCTGGAACCACTGCTTAGACTACTCTTGGTCTGAGGCCCCGGCGTGGCTATCTGAGTTTCAATCCTTGTTTTTCTGGAACCACTGCTTAGACAAAGCTTCATAAAAGTCGATTAGACCAGAAATAGAAGTTTCAATCCTTGTTTTTCTGGAACCACTGCTTAGACGCGAAAGCTAAGCACCCGGGAGGCCGGCCCTCGAAATGTTTCAATCCTTGTTTTTCTGGAACCACTGCTTAGACTAAGATTATCCTTGAGGGCGGCCAGGTCACCTTTGGGTTTCAATCCTTGTTTTTCTGGAACCACTGCTTAGACTTGCTTGTCTCCGCTAATAACTCGACTGACACGATGTTTCAATCCTTGTTTTTCTGGAACCACTGCTTAGACCCGCTAATAGAGCCGCTCGTCTCTCGACCGACTTGATGTTTCAATCCTTGTTTTTCTGGAACCACTGCTTAGACCGCTGTTCGGTGTCGACCTTCATCTCTTAACTGATATGTTTCAATCCTTGTTTTTCTGGAACCACTGCTTAGACATGAGGTTAAGTCTCTCGGCGCCGAGCGGTTTAAGTCGGCGTTTCAATCCTTGTTTTTCTGGAACCACTGCTTAGACCACTCGAGACGCTTAGAGAGTTATATCAAAAAATCTGTTTCAATCCTTGTTTTTCTGGAACCACTGCTTAGACCGGCCAGCCCGTGCCGTGTAACGATGAGATGAAGGAGTTTCAATCCTTGTTTTTCTGGAACCACTGCTTAGACGCGGAAAGAATGCTGGCCGCCATCATGGAAACAAAGTTTCAATCCTTGTTTTTCTGGAACCACTGCTTAGACCTTTTCCAGCTCAGAAATTAGCTGGAGTCGATGCAATGTTTCAATCCTTGTTTTTCTGGAACCACTGCTTAGACCAAATAGAAAATTCTGGCTTAAGTTTTAGCCAGAATGGGTTTCAATCCTTGTTTTTCTGGAACCACTGCTTAGACACAGGAGGTTCGATGAGAAAAGGGACAGAGAAATTGAAGTTTCAATCCTTGTTTTTCTGGAACCACTGCTTAGACCTGGTTCTTTATGGATTTCCTATGTGGCTCATTGCGGCGTTTCAATCCTTGTTTTTCTGGAACCACTGCTTAGACTGGGTTCGTGAAATTACGAAGAAAATTATTAGCGAGAGTTTCAATCCTTGTTTTTCTGGAACCACTGCTTAGACAAAGCTAGAACTCTACCGGAGGAAATGAAGTGGAAATGTTTCAATCCTTGTTTTTCTGGAACCACTGCTTAGACCGAGACCTCTTTTTATTCTTGACGAGCCATTTAAACACTGTTTCAATCCTTGTTTTTCTGGAACCACTGCTTAGACTTAGTCTCTTTATTAATTCGACCCTCTCTTTTTCCGAGTTTCAATCCTTGTTTTTCTGGAACCACTGCTTAGACGCGGCGGATACTTGAGACCGAGCGTCAGGAGCTCGGGTTTCAATCCTTGTTTTTCTGGAACCACTGCTTAGACTGTATTTTGCCTGTAAATATTTAAAATCTCATACTTTCCCCTTAGTTTACTCAACATCTTTTTCATCGGGTTCTGCCCAAATAGTGTGCATTTTTTGCCGATTTTATGCCGCTTTTGCATGCCTCTGCCGGGGCTAACCTCTTGATAATAAATAAAATGCCCAACGAGCCCCTCTTTTCACTTATAAGTTTTGCCAACTAGCGGCTTCAAGCTGATTCCATCCGCGGTGGAATTATTTTTTAGCCTTACTTGCATTATACTCATCTTACCGGGTAATTTAAACACAAATGTTCCGGTAGCAACAGTCTATGCATCTGTTTGGCCAGCGTGTCTTTTTGGGGTAGAAGCCGTATAATATTATAGCAAAGATTTCCTCTATCACAGCTTTGGTCGTGTTAAAATCCTCATCCTTATAAACTAATTCCTTCACAAGATTTTTGCTTCGGGCATAACAGATGAAACCGCGCTTAACTGGTTTCTCGTAATTCTCCATTATCAGCATGGCATAGACGGTCGATTGAATGCGATGAGTTCTAAAAATAAAATCATCATATTCTGTTAGTTTGTAATCAAATGGAGCCAGTGTGCCATCGCTTAAAAAAAGTACCTCATCGACAATTCCTCTTATTCTGAGTTCTTTGGAAGCCAGATATACAGCAACTTCCTTTTTGATACAGCCGAGCCTTTTACGTATGTAATCGACGTTCGTTTTTTCCTTTTTCTCATGTAGCTCTCGTCCTTTAAGGACCTTATATCTCAACTCCTCGTGTTGCGGGATCTTCAGACAATTTAGGAAATAGGTAAATCTCGGACAATATAGATATTCAATAAGCTCTGAAGTAGTGATCATCGGAGTTCTTTCATCGTCGAACGCAGTAGGTTGTTGGGAACCAGTAATCGTTTGAGAACTAACTTTTTCTGGCATTTCTAGCTCGCCGGTTCAGACCAGAAAGCTTTTGACTTCATCGGAAACCAATTCTTCATCAAAGGCTTGTCCCAGTAAGATGACTCCCCGAAAATCATCCTCGCACATCGGGAAGATATAAACTGAATCCTTGTCCTTGTTGATCAAGTCCTTAAAGATTGTTTTAAGTTCATCAAGCTGATTGCGATTTAAAGTCCCCAGGAAGGCAGATTTTTGAACACGGTAAAGGCCTTTATTTTTACATGCCTGGGCGATTTTTGACCTGGTTTTGTTCTCAACTATGTCATAAATGACCCAGACAAGCTTTTCATTCCCTTTCATTTTCGTTTTTCCCTATAAGCTGATTGGCCAGCCGGTGGCAATCAAACTGGATGATATTGCTTCTTTTAATATTCCTTCCTCTGTATCTTATAGATTCGTCCATAAAGGAGTTAAATTCTGTGAGTAAAACGGCTTTTCCTTCTTTATTCAGGATGAAACCATTGGGCAATCTATCAAAATGTTCGGCATTGACCTTTCGCGACGCAAACAAATTAACAACCACCTCATCTGCCCAGATACGATAATTCTCGATTAAGTCGAAAACTAAAGATTTCTTATTATAATGGTCGGTATGAATAAAACCGGCATAAGGATCGAGGCCAGCAATGATGCAGGCCTTTTCAATCAGGGAATATAAAATCCCGTAAGAGTAGTTCAGCAAGGCATTAAATTCATCACGGGCAGGATTTCTGCTCCGTCCATCAAATTTAAATCTCTCCGGTACAATAAAACTCAGAGCTTCGAAATAGGTCCTACCCCCCGCTCCCTCTATGCCCATAATACTCGCCCGACACTCATCAAGTGAACCGGAAAGGTTATCCAGGCTATTAGCGATCTGTCCGAGCTTATCTATGTAGGATGTGATCTCGGCTGACTTGTGAGGTCTGGTGGATCGCAGACGCTTAAGGAAATCAATCTGATTTCTGAATTTATTTTTTATCCATTCCAGAGCCAGATTAAAGCCTTCTCTGGTCTCAGCGATCTCAAATTGTCTTCTTCTGATCAGGGTCGTGCTGCCAAGCTTCGGATGCCAGACACGGCCATAAGGTGTTCCGTATTCATCGACGAAAACGATGTCTATGTTGTTTTCCATCGCCATCTTGATGGCATCAGTGGTGATATAAGCAGCCGTTGAGATAAGAATAGAAGAAACTTTCTGGCACGAAATCTCAAAGACTTTATCGTCAGTTTTGACTTTAAAACAATCTCCACTTTTCTGGAGATAAGAGCCGTAAGTATTTACAACGAGTTGCATTTTATCAAGGTTCCAAATCCTCTGGATACAGATTTGCCAATGCCCCAGTAATCAGGGATTTCAAAATTGACGGAAAATGTTCCCAGAAAACCTATCATTGGCACGTCTTTTAACCTGGTTTTGACTTCATGCATTTTGCCGATTTCCACTTTTATGGGTTCAGCAACTGTATAACCGAGGCTTTTAGATACAGAGAGAATATTACCGATGAGAATATTTTCCAGAAGTTCTTTCCTTTCCGACCAGGTTCCGAACTTCATATATTGCTCATAATTTTTTTCATTGAGCGCCAGCCAGGGGGTTAGGAAGGAGTAAGAAATGGGTTGGCTACTAAGTCTGTAGTCATCAGAACGAAAAATTAAATTTTTCCCTATTATTTTTATCTCTTCTCTTCTTATCGTTAACCTGTCCAGATCATAATGGATTTTGTGCAGAAGATCAGCTCCCTCGTTTATACCAACTATGGTTGGACTGGGCCCGAGAAATTTGTATTGGATCATTGGATATCTATATAAGAGGAGTTGTCCGAAATGATGATGTAAAAGAATGTATTGCTCAAATTGTGCAGCGACTGCGCCACGCATTTTACTCGGGCTAACACCGGTCGGTGTATCTAAAGTAAATTTTACTAATAGCGTCTTTACCTGCAACTCTGCAACCCAAATTTCAAGTTTATTTAACCAGGATATAGCCGACATCCTGGATTTCCAGGACTTCTCTCCCAGAGCAATCTATCTTTAAATTTGAAGCTTTCAAAATCCCCTGTTCTTCTCTTATAGGAATAAGATAATTATTAAGTGGCAGGTTGTTGCCTTCCTTCCGGCAATGGGAATGCATTAGATAGGCAATGCCATCGCCACCCAATACCCTGGTATTTTTATCAAATGGTGCGGGGAAAGAAGTCTCGATCTCTGTTAGCCCGCTAACTTTAAGCACACTTTTCTTTTCTATTTGACCATCTGGCGATAATAGGGACTCACTATCGCCGGCGGTTAAAGGACTGGACCTTAAAGCACTGCTTATCGTATCAAGAGTGCTTTCATTTTTTAAAATTGCCACAATTTGCTGGCTTTTCACAAAGCAAAATTGCCTGCCCAGGGCATTGGTAAATTTGCCCCCAAGAATATCAACCCACTTTACCAGGGCTGAGGTCGTGTAGCTTTTGACAGCACATGGTGTCAGCAATCTTGAACCAGCCCAGACTAGCTCGTCTTCAATTAAATCGAGATATTTCAGGGGATGATTATCATTTGCATAGCGCTGGAGTGCGTTAGCCATTAGCCCGATAATCGATGACGGAGGGAGAATAGGATAGCTGAGAGCTGATTGCCAGGTAAATGGTATCCTGACGGAGAAAAGCGAGTTCAATCTTATAGTAAAGACTAAAGCCTTCATTTTAGCAAGTTCAAATTAGGGCTAACAACTCGTTAAATATTTCGTCAATGGTGTTCTTTTTTATCAACCCTTCTGGCTCACCTTTGCCCCAGTAGAGGAGTTTAGCCCCGGCTGGCATCAGACCGACTGTTTTGATCAAGTAATCAGAATAGATTGGTGAGACTGGAAAAGGTAAAGGCCCACTTTCTGAATAGATAGCCAGTATTTCTAAGGGGTTCATGTGCGGTACAGCATGAGAGAGAGAAGCTCCCATTTGACCGGAAATAAGGTAGCGATAAGCTTCGATAGCTACCCTTATCCGCTCTTTCCGACTGTTGTCGTCGATAACCCAAGCGGTTTCGCTTCCTAGATTTGAGTCGGCCATTCCGATTCTTTCTATATCAAGGCCAGAAACAAATCCATAGATGCCAGAGGCATAAGATTTATTGAAAATCATCTGAGAAGACGATTCACCTTCAGCCATGGATTGTTGCTGTGAGACTCTGGTGTGGATGACCTGTTTCTGAGCATTCTCCGCTTCAAGGACGGGAATGAGCCACGAGAACATAGCTCTCGAACTCCTTCTGGAAGATATTCCAATATCCCGTTTAGATTTCTTCTTTGGCTTTGATTCTTCTATTTCTGTTTCTTCCTCTGTTTCTTCTGCTCGTGCACCTTGAGCAATCAGATAGCCGTGGATATCGCAAACAGCGCAATCCTTAACGGCCTCTATTTCAGGTTTTGCTACCTGCCCAAGTTTACCAGCTTCAATTTTACCTGGTCTGATTGGCTCTCCCACTTTACAACCGTCACATAGGGGAACTTGACTGTAGATGCTGTTGACTATCAAGTTTTTCATGCCCTCATAATGCCAGTGCTTTAGCATCCTGCCTGAAACACCAGGCGCTTCTTGCCTCATTCCATTCTCATCAACGAAGTCAATTATCCTTATATCTGTAACATTACCGGCAACTGCTTCATTGTTTAAATCGTGGACATTTAGTTGGGTCTTGATGGCCAGAGCTAAAAATTTAATCATTAAACGCCTCCTTCTATTGATTCTATTTAATCTTTTTCTTGCTCTTCACCCTTTTGAGGGAAAGAAAAAGCTAAAATTACAAGAGCTAACTTTGTTGACTCAAAATCTTTGTTAGCAAGCCTGAAAATTTCTTTTATTTCACTTTCTTTTGGAAGATGTATCCAGTTGTCTACCTTTTTGCCTGCCTTTTTATCTTGTTCTTGATTCAGTCTTCTGAGTTCTCCTTCTCTCAACATTTTGGCTATCGTCTCTTCGAAGTCATGTGTATTTGGCCTGGCATTTCTGATATCATCGGCATATCCATACTTTTTTTCTCTTATAAAATATCTAAGAGTTTTAGCCAAACTGCTGATGGCTGGATTCTCTATAATTTCCTGGTTAATCATTGCTACCTCCTTTAAAAGATATTTTGCTGTGTCAGGAAACAAAAGATTGGTAAACTCTTTAGTTGAAGTGTCCAGAGTATAAAGTCGAGGAAACCTTGCCAAGCTATTTATTTTCGTATTTTCGATGACCTCAACAATTTCAATTAAAGAATCGATTTTTGGCTGCGCTTTACTATTTCCTAATAGCTTTAATATAGAAGCAGAATTGAATGGTGAGCTTGATATGAAACTGATAAGGGGATACAAATTAACAGAATCTATTTGCTCAATTACTGTGTCGCCCCTATTATCTTTGGAAGTCAAGGTTATGTGAAAATAAATTTCCTGGCCATTGATGAAATCACTGATAGAAGGATTTTTCGCTAACAAAGCCAGGGTGAAAGTTCTTAAAGGTTGCACGTCTGAGAGCCAATAGTTATGTAGCGTTTTTTGTAGACCAAACAATTTAAGCAAGTGGTCAGGGCCAAGTTCCTTTCGAGGGACAGGTAACACTATTACATGTTTAATATTTTTTCGATTTTTCTTATTTCCCATCTGGATATTAAAGCTAAAGGAAAATAAACCTAAAACTGCTAAGTAACCGCATACCTCACATAACTTAAGATTAAAAGTGTCTTCTCTTTTATCCCGGGAATAGGGTTTCCCAGCATGAAAAGATGATAACAGAATTAAGCCTGTCCTCCCCCCAAACTTATTGAAATCTTCGTGTCCACAAAATATGTCCTTTTTGATGAGGAACTCGGAGATATCTCTTTTGCAGAAAAGTTTGGTTAAATCAATCTGGCAAGACTTAAGTCGTTCTGAAGTATCCGAATTCGCCGGGTATTTTTGTTTATCCTTTGCCTTGACGCCTAGATCAAAAAATCTTTGAGAGGACAATAATCTTTCGATTAGCATTAGAAAAGCTTCATTTAATTCTTTTGGTGGACGCCCATTACAGTCGAGCCTAATTTCATATAGCCCTTTATAAGGAATAATGGATGGATTTAAATCTGCTTCTATGGCGACTCTGGCCAGGCCAAAGGCGATTTTAGCCTCGAGATCAGGATATCCTGTGGCTGGCGTAAATAGGCTTAGCATGGTCTACTCATCCCGCAACCTGTTTATTTCTTAATTTTTGAACATAATCTCTTATATTTTCAACCATTAGCCATCCGCCAAAATAATCCTGATCACTCTGTCTTTCGTATTCTTTTCTTTGAAGAGCAGCCGATATGTCACAAAGTTTCAATATATGGTGTGCCAAAGCAGCCTGAAGTCTTCGGCGATGCTGTTCTAATAAAGCACATCCCCTTGCCCAGATTCTTAGTCCCCTGGCCATACTCTTCAATGAATACACGTCTAGCTGTTCTATTTCTTTTTTCTCTGGAGAGTTGTCCGCAAATAGTTCGCAGACCGCCTTATGCCAGATTATACGCCCTGTATTATCCACGATATTTTCCAGGATCGCCTGGGCATCTGGTTTTTCTATGTTATCTCCGAGAAGTCCTCGGTCAGTGTGATGAATCGCTACAGCGAAACTTAAAGGCTCTTTTAAGCCTGCTGGCAAAGTTTTATATAGAAAAGCAGCTCCCAGTGTTGCATGAGAAGGAAGCTTATTATTGGAGTTCAAGGCATCCTGCCATTTTTGGGTTAATTTACCCAGATCGTGGAATCTGATCATTTGAATGAGAGCGCTCTTGAACGCTGCATTATCTAAGGAAACATCCAAAATACGCTTCGCACACTTTTCAAAATGGGGGAAGACTATCTCAAACGTTTCCAGGCATTTTGATATATGAATCGCATAAGGCTCGTTAGGCGCGCTAAATAATGGCGGTAACATCAGGTTCTATCCCCTTATTTTTTTCATAGTTTCTGCTACTCAGGATATATGTCCTGAATGGGCCTATCCTCGAGTCTTCTGTGTCTTTTTTTTCTCTATTCTTCAGGAGGTCGATTAATACAAGCTTATGTTTTTTCTCCTTTTCATCATAGGCCCATCTAATTTCCCATCTGATATTTATGTTCGGATCTCGAAAAAGCCCCCAGGCTAGATTTATATCAATATTAATGGCATTATCTTTTAAAATATGGGGGGAAGCAGTTAGCTGTTGCTCGATTTCCTTTCTGACTTTTTCTTCACTTCCTTCTTGTATGTCAGCAACGATTAACGTGACGGGTTTGCTCTTTCTCAGCTGAATATTATCTGGCTCAGAATCGGCGTAAAGAACACATTCATAGAGATCGATTAACGTGTCTGCTGCTTCAAAATCATTGGCCCGATAATCGAGAGTTTCGTCAACAAATAAACATGTTTGCTGGAAATCTCTAATGTCAAAGGAGGGATGATTAACCAACCACTGAAGTGTTCTTTGTAAATTGTTTTCATCATATGGTAGATAGGCTCGATTTTCTTTATCCAGTGGGAAAATAATCATCTCCCCTTTCTGGCCATTATATCTTGCGCATCTTCCAGCCCTTTGAATTAAGGAGTCAGCCGGAGCTAACTCAGTAAGCAGGAGTTCAGCAGAGAAATCGATTCCTGCTTCCAAAACCTGGGTAGAGACGACTATACCAGCACCATCGGGTACAACTATATGGCTGTCTTCCTTGTGTGGAATAAGCGATACGGCTGTCTTTTCGTGCCTGTCTCTGTCTTCCCTTTTAAAACGTGAATGCAATAATACAATCTGCTCATCACTAAGTGAGAGGCGAGATTGAAGCTCTTCATAAACCTTTTTTGCTCTCTTTACCTGATTGGCAACGATCAGTGTCTTTTTTTGGCTAATTTGACCGAGCAAATCCTCATCGATATTGACTCTTCCCTCTTGGTATAGGGGCAAATCATTCATTTTAATAGACAACTGGCTGGTATTTGGTATGGGCATAGTTAGCTTCTGATTTAACGGAAGTTTAATTCTTTCAAATAGACTTCTCTCAAGACTTTGAGGCATGGTGGCTGTCATAACGACAAAAGGCACCCTACTAACATGTAATATCTCAAGCAATGCGCGCATTATAGAAAATGTAAATTCATCTCTGTAAAGGTGAGCTTCATCAAAAACGACGAGAGAAGAAACGATTGAACCGGCTGGCATATCTATATGATGGCCTACCTGTTTACTTACCCTGGCAAACCCGTAGAGAAATTGATCCAGAGTAGTGACCACGATATCATCGATGAAAAAAGGAGCACTGGGTATATCACCGTGGTGTATTTTGACTGAAATATTTGGAGAAATATTACGTGCATACTTTTGTATTCTTTCAGCAATGCTATTGGCAAGGACTCTCATCGGCAGAACATAAATGAGTCTCGGTGCAATAGTGAAATCATTGTTTAAAAATTGAGAGAGAAACGGCGCTAGAACCGCCTCTGTTTTTCCTGATCCTGTAGGGGCTCTTAAGAGTAATGGGAAATTGCCTTCTAAAAGTCTTTTCCATACCTCTTTCTGGTGATCATAAGGAGAATCGATGTTAAAAAGATTATGGTAAAAATCCTGGCATGATTCAAAAGAGGAATCATATCCCATGGCCATCGGTCCCTTTTCGCTTAAAACTTTACCATCTGGTAAGTCTTTAAAAATTATTAAGAAAACAGAATATAAAAGAGAAAAATAAAATTCAAGCAAAATTTATTCATCTCACCGATAAAAAAGATGTCCAGACAACATCGATAGGAATGTCTAAAAAGAATTCCATAAAGCTACGAAATTCTGAGAATTGCTACGCCCGGCAGAGGGGGCGGGTCAGGCAGGTGGGACCACCTGAGCCCTTGAAGGCGATTTCCTGTCCGGAAAGTTCATAAACAAAGCAGCCAGCCTGGCGCAGGCGATCGGCGGTGACAGGATTGCCTTTAAGCAGGACGACCCGCCGTGGCGCGATAGCCAGGACGTTACAGCCCTGCGTGGCGAACTCTTCTTCAGGAATATCAATGAGCTCGAAGCCCCTGGTTAGAAGCAGTTCATAGAAAGCAACAGGCAGAAGCCGCCTATAAACAACAGCCAGGTTCGTATCCAGCAAGCTGATAAAACTCATCAGATGAAGGACTTCGCCCGGTCCTTGCCAGTAGGGAAGATCATAGGCAATGACTTCAACTCTAAGTGGCCACAAAATTTCTCGAAGCTGCGAGATTCCTTCCTGATTGGTTCTGAAACTGCGGCCGGCGATTAGTGTTTTTTCATCCAGCCAGAGAAGGTCGCCGCCTTCAGCTGTAGCATCGCCGGTCAGCCGGCCGAGAATGGGCAGGCCCCAGCTGCGAAGCGCCTCCTCCAGGGCTTCTGGCTCACCGGTTCTTTCTTTCTTACCCATCTGAAGAATGATGGCTCCGGCCTCGGTTACAATCACCGGATCATGGGTGTAAATTGAGTCCAGGGTGGTTCTTTCATCAGCTGTCAAATACAGTATTTCCACTCCTTCCTGGCGGAGGATTTCTTCCAGCTGACTGAATTCCTGACTCGCCTTTTCGAGGTCAGGCGGGGCGAGAAATCCGAGCCGCCTCCATTCCCGCTTGATTTTCTCCGGGCTCACAAAAGCCTCGGCTGGTCTTTTTAATACCACCCGGGTCATCCTGCCGGTCATACTCTGGGCACCGCATGTTTTTGCCATGATGTGTTTATCTTAAAGCAAAGACCATCGCCTGGCAATTGTGTTTGACTTCCTGAAGGCCGCTTCTGCCGGGAAATTTATCGTTGACAGAAATTCTTTGAGGTCATATATTCCGAATTGGTGGTTAAATAGGGAGCACAAAGATAATGGCGGGAGGTGCCGGAGTGGCTATATGGCGCATGGGGACCAATGTTAATTGCAGCTTTTTAGCCCAGCGAGGCCATCCATCAATATATCCATTCATTTATTTGAGCGTTTTAATGCATCATCACGTATTGTGATTGGTCCAGGCCGGCGTAACTGGAATAACACTGGAGCAACAAAAGATAATAATAAATAATGAAAATAGAAATTGAGAGAAAAAATCAGAGGAGCTGGCTTGATTTAAGGAAATCGCCGCCGGTCGACTATCTTATGTAATGCATGTCATGTAATGCAGGCGAGGCGCTGATAGCGAGAAGCATTAAGTAAGAAGAATTGAGCGGGGTGATCTGATAAGGACAAAAATAGAATAATTTATATAGTTCACGTTAAGGAGGCGGAGATGAAAAAATCATGGGTTTCGGGATTGCTCTTAGTTTGTCTTCTTCTGGCTTTTTTCTTGGTTTCGGCTTGCAGCCGGGAGGAAAAGATTGAGATCAAAGAAGAGGATGGTGTTACCGTCGTTTATAATCCGAAAAAGCCGGTGCCGCTGCGGGGCGTGCCTTCGACTCTGTCGCTAAAAGAGGAACTGGTGCTCGGGAAAACAGGCAATGAGGAGGCCATGCTGCTTAATCCAAGAGCTGTTGAAGCGGATCAAACTGGAAATATCTATGTGCTTGATG